>Ga0208079_1000016_pt1 | contig 96115 bp, 82 predicted proteins | sample NGESurdeep092012_5_FD_184474 | JGI IMG/M metagenome (GOLD analysis project Ga0208079, IMG submission 184474) | Arctic peat soil microbial communities from Barrow, Alaska - NGEE Surface sample 210-2 deep-092012 (SPAdes) | ecosystem: Environmental > Terrestrial > Soil > Wetlands > Peat ... | reverse complement strand
CCGCGCCCTTCCCGCCGTATCATCCGATTTGGACCAGTTACCTGAGTCCCGGCCCCGTTTATCCTGAAAGCTACAAGCCGGGCCTGATTTCGGACTCGACGTTCGATACGGACACCTACACCGGCTTCAGTGGCGGCGAAGTTGCACCGTTCGTCCCCGGCAGCCGGTTTCGCGTGTTCGACAATTGACCGTGACCGAATTCGTTTTCATCCGCGCGCCAACCATTTTCCGTTGGCGTGTTTTGTTTTTGTGAAGGCCATGCCGCTCGAAAAAAATTCGCCCGGCAAAGTCAACCTGCTGCTGAACATCCTCGGCAAACGGCCTGACGGATTTCACGAACTCGAAACCGTCATGCAGCCGGTCAACCTTTGCGACCGGCTGACGTTTGAACGCCGCGGTGGCGCGGTCGAACTTTCGTGCAGCGACGCAGCCCTGCCGGTGGATTCGCGCAATCTCGTTCATCGCGCGGCCACCGGGTTTTTGCAAACCGCGAAAATCAGCGACGGAGTGCGCATTCATTTGGAGAAAAAAATTCCACTTGCCGCCGGTTTGGGCGGCGGCAGCGGCAATGCTGCGACGACGCTGCTCGCGTTGAACAAACTTTTCGGCCAGCCGCTTTCAGCCGCGAAGCTCGGCGAACTGGCCGCGTCGCTCGGCTCGGACGTGCCGTTTTTCCTCCAGGACCAGCCGGCGCTCGCCACCGGTCGCGGCGAAAAAATCCAGCCGCTCGATTCTTTCCCGGCGTTGCGCGGCAGGGCGTTCCTGCTCATTCATCCCGGGTTCGGCATTTCGACGCTGTGGGCTTATCAGAATCTCGCGCGTTTCCCGGAAGCGTTGAACGGCCGGCCGGGCCGCGCGCAAAAACTGATTTTAAAACTTCAAACCGCAGGTTTGCGCGTTGCGGGCGCTGAATTTTACAATTCGCTGGAAGCCCCGGTGCTGGAAAAGTATCCGGTGCTCGCGCTGTTCCAGGAATTTCTCCGCGCGAATGGCGCGCTGGCCGCGCTCATGTCCGGCAGCGGCTCGACGACCTTTGCCATCGCCGAAAACATGGCCGCCGGCGAATCACTCGTGGAAAAATTCAAATCGAAGTTCGGACAAAACTGCTGGACCGCCGTCGTGCCGGTGTGAGGGCGGCAGGGATGACCTGCCGGTCGCCCGAGGCCGCGCAGCAACGCGGCCCTACCTTGTTTTTTTGAATCGCGCCAGTGCGAATTCCGCCATTTCCTTTGCCGCCGGGATTTTGCACGCGAGCGCCGCCAGCCAGTAAACCAATCCGGCGATTCCCGCTGGCGCGAACACCGCGCCGAGTTTGAGCGCGAGCGTCGCGTGGCCCAGTGACTGTTCCCAAAATTTCCAGCCACCCCACGCGATGACCCCCGCCAGCAACGCGGCCAACGCGAGCGGGCGAATCGCACCCCGCAGCGACTGCATTTCCAGTTTTCCAAGTTTTTTCCGCAGCGCGAACAACAGCAGCCCGGCGTTGAGCGACGAAGTCAGCGTGTTGGCAATGCCCGCGCCGCCTTCACGCAGCGGCACGATGAGCGCGCAGGCCGCGAGAAAATTCACCACCAGGCACACGATGCTGATTTTCATCGGCGTTTGTGTGTCGCCCAGCGCGTAAAAGGCGCGCGCCAGAATGTTCACCGTGGAAAACATCACGAGTCCCGGCGCGAGGCAGGTCAGTGCGTAGGCGACGCGCACGGTGGACGCGCCGGAAAATTCGCCACGTTCAAACAGCAGCCGGACAATCGGCTCGGCCAGCGTCACGAGCAGGACGCAAGCGATGGCGTTCACAAAAATCAGCGAGCCAAGCCCGTGCCGCAGCGTGGCGCGGAATTCGGCGTAATTTTTTTCGGCGGCGAGTCCTGACAGCGTCGGCAGAAGATACGTTGCCAGCGAGATGCCGAACATGCCCTGCGGCAGTTCCATGAGCCGCACCGCGCCGTTGAACGAGGAGACGATGCCGGCGCCGACGAAAAGGGCGACGCCTTGCACGATCGCGACGTTGATCTGGAATGCCGCCACGCCGATCATGCCGGGAATCATCTGGCGCACGACGCGTTGCACGGTCGCGTCGTCCCACGGCGAGACCCAGCGGTAGCGGAAGCCGTCGCGCCAGAGCGTCGGCAATTGAAACGCCGCCTGCGCCACGCCTGCGAAGAGCACGCCGTAGGCGAGCGCAAAAATTTGCACCGGCAATTTTTCTTCCTTCGGCAGCCCCACGCCAAATCTCGGCGCGAGCCAGAAAACGGACGCAATCATGACGACGTTCAGCATCGTCGCGCCCATCGCCGGGATGAAAAAATGGCCGCGTGCGTTCAACATCCCCATCATCGCCGCCGCGAGGCAGACGAGCAGCATGTAGGGAAACATCACGCGCAGCAGCCGCAGCATTAAAATGGTTCTTTCAGAAAAATGACCGGGTGTCCAAAAATGAATTTTTTCACCGGCAGTCGTCACCACATTGGTTTGAGCAGACAAAAATGTCTGGTGCAGGCCGTCGCCGGCGAGGTGTTGCGCAGATTGATGCGGACTTCCAAATGCCAGCGCAATTGAAATGCCGATCATGACGATGGCGATAATGATGCTCGCGGAGACGATGAGGCCGGAGATGACGGCGTTGGCCGCGCGCCACATCTCGATTTCGCCGTGGGTCTTTTCCTTTTCCTTGAAAATGGGAATGAAGGCGGCGGTCAGTGCGCCTTCGCCGAGCAGCCGGCGGAACAGGTTCGGGATGGTGAAGGCGTAGGTGAACGCGTCGTTGACCCAGCCCGTGCCCATGAAACTGTAATAAACCATCTCGCGCACCATGCCGAGCACACGGCTGGTGAGCGTGGCGGCGGCCATGGAGCCGGACGATTTGAGCATTTGCGACATCCCGCGGAAGGCTAAAGTCCAAAGCCCAAAGGCTAAAGCCCAAAGTGAGCCGGCCGGACCTTTTCGTCCTCGTCGTCGTCCCCGTTCTCGTAATCGAATCCGGCTCAAAAAACGAGGACGAGGACGAGAAGGAGAACGAGGAGGATGCGGGCCAACTGGCAACTCCGTCCCGCCAGCGCGTGGACACGCGAGAAAGTCGGTGTTGGCAACCGGCCGCCGGCAATTTAATCTCCCGCCTGTGAGCATCCTGGAAGAACTTAAATGGCGCGGGCTCGTGGCCGACTGCACCGACGCGGCGGAACTGGCCAAAAAAGTTTCCACCCCCATCACGCTTTACTGCGGTTTTGATCCGACGGCGGACAGCCTGCACGTCGGCAACCTCGTGCCGTTGCTCGCGCTGCGGCGCTTTCAACTGCTCGGCCATCATCCCATCGCCGTCGCCGGTGGCGCAACCGGTTCCATCGGCGATCCGAGCGGCAGAACCGCCGAGCGACAGTTGCTCACACCCGAAATCCTCGCGCACAACGTCGCCCGCGTGAAGGAACAGCTCAAACGCCTGCTGGATTTTGAAACAAAGAAAAACCCCGCCCAACTGCTCGACAATGCCAAATGGACGGCAGAGACCACGCTTCTTGATTTTCTACGCAACGTTGGCAAGCATTTTTCGGTCAACCAGATGGTCGCCAAGGAAAGTGTCCGCGCCCGGATGGAAGACCGTGAGGCGGGCATCAGCTACACCGAATTCAGCTACATGCTGCTGCAGGCTTTGGATTTTTTCGTGCTCTATCGCGACTGTAACTGTGAACTACAGATTGGCGGTAGCGATCAATGGGGAAACATTACTGCGGGCATTGATCTCATCCGTAAAAAATTAGGCAAGACAGCTTATGGCCTGACCCTGCCGCTCATCACCAACGCCGACGGCACGAAATTCGGCAAGACCGTCGCCGGCGCCATCTGGCTCGATCCGAAACGCACCAGCGTCTATCGCTTCTACCAATTCTGGATCAATACCGACGACCGGGATGCCATTCGTTATTTGAAATTCTTCACATTTTTGGCGAAGGAAGAAATAGACGCGCTGGAGAAGAAACACGTGGAAAATCCCGGCCCGCGCGAAGCGCACCGGGCTTTGGCCAAGGCGGTGACCGATTTGATTCACGGCCCGAATGCAACGACGGAAGCCATCCGCGCCAGCGAAATTCTTTTTGGCGGCGAACTGAAAGGCATTGCCGAAAGCACGTTCAACGAAATCGTCGGTGAAGTGCCGACGAAGGAGATTGAAAAGGCAAAACTCGACGGCGCGGGTCTGCCGCTAGTTGAACTTTTAGTTCACGCAGGCTTATGCCCGTCCAAAGGCCAGGCGCGAAAAGACATTGAAGGCGGCGGTGTGAACGTCAACAACGCCCGCGAATCAAACTTCCAGCGCGCGGTCACGACGAACGATTTGCTTTTCGGCAAACACCTGCTGTTGCGCAAGGGCAAAAAGAATTACGTCGTCGTGACGGTGAAGTGACAAGCTTCACGTTTCTTGGGCCATCTCCTCGGTGCGGATGGCGTCCACGAACGGCGGCATGGGGCAATCCAGCGAGTCGGCGATGGCACGGAGCAATTCGGCCTCGCGTTCGGTGATCTGACTATCGGCGGCAACGGTCTGGCCGCAGGCCAGCAGGATGTTTCGTTGGACGCCAGCCGGGCATTTGGCCAGCCGGGCCAGCGCGGCATCAATCCGGCCCAGGTCCCATTCACTGCGCGGGACAAACTGGATTTGAGCGCCCGGGGCATCGAGGAACTGCTGCCCTTGGGCAAAGGCTGTCCGTGCTGCCGGTTCATCATCTTCCTGGCCGACGTGTGCCAGTGCCGAAAGGAGCAGTGCACACTCCGGCAACACGTCCCGGATCCGCCCATACCGTGCCTGATCCAGGTCCGGTCCCTCAAAATAAGCGCGCAACTGGCGGGCAACCATTTTCATCAACGCATATTCGAATAGCTCGATGGCCCCATCGCATTCAATGAGCTTCCGTACGGTTTCATTAAAGGCGGTGTATTCGTCCAGGCTGTTCTGGCGCAGGGCCGGCACGGCGAACTCGGCCAGCGCGAGCTTGTATTTGACGCCCAAAGCCTGGATTTGCGAAGCCAGCGCGGGCATGCGTTCGAACAACCCCGGGTTCAGGTTCGCCCGCAGAATTTCCATTTGCCGGGTGCGCACCGGATCGTCCTCGCTCAAGACCAGCGAATAAACGACGCCGGCCGCGCCCGCAGATTCGCGCAGGGCCTGTTTCACTTCCGGCGGCAGATTGAAACGCAGGGAGGCGGCCGCCTTGATGTGGTCGGCGGTGAACTCGCCAACACCAGCCACAAGAGCTTCGGGAGATTTCCGCATATCGGACATGACCCGGGCCAGTGTTTGCTCGTAAACCTGGTCACGCTCATATTGGTTGGGCGGCAGCGTCTTGACCTTGGGAAACTGGCCGTCAAAGGCCGGGTCTATCGCCAGCACCCGTTTGGCCAGCGGCGGGTGGGTGGATTGAAAGTTGAACAACGGGTCGTAGGCCGAGTTCGCAAAATACAAATGGCTGGCGGTCTCGGCATTGGGCGTGTCGAGCCGTCCCTGCTTGTAGAGTCCGCCAATTTTTTTGAGCGCGCCCGCGACGCCGGCCGGGTTGCGTGTGAACTGCACCGCCGCGGCGTCCGCCAGCCATTCGCGTTTGCGGCAAATCAGGCTTTTGATCAACCGCACAAAGGGCGAACTGATGCCGCCGACGATCAGGAACAAAATGCCGATGGGTGCGGTGGGAAGGAAAAAAGGGGTGGTGTCCTCATCAAAAATGGATTCGTCAAGCTCCCGGGCCTGGGTGCTTCCGCGCACCAAAATCCGGCCGACCGGCGTCGGCCAGAAAAGCCCATGCATCAACCCCATCAGCCGCAGGTTCAGTCGCGTGTCGCCATTCAAAATGTGGCTGAACTCGTGGGCGATGACGGCCTGCAATTCGTCGCGCGTCAGCAGCTTCAGACAGCCGCGCGTGACGCCAATGGCCACGTCGTCGCGCGTGTGTCCGGCGGAAAAGGCATTGATGCCGCGCTCGTTGTCGAGCGCGTAAATTTCCGGCACGGTCGTTCCCGAAGCGATGGCCATTTCCTCGACCACATGGCGCAGCCTTTGTTCGTCCGGGTCGGAGGTGCTGGCTTCGACGCACCGTCCGTCCAGCAGTTCGGCCACGGCCGAACCGCCGGCAGAGAGCAGGCGGATTTTGTAAAGGCTGCCCAGGGCAACTGAAGTCAATGAAACCAGCGTGACCCAGCAGAAAAGGTATGGATTCCAGATTAATTTCAGAAAATCCATCGGAAAAACCACCGCCTCCCCGCAAAGATCTAACAACGTGATCAAAAATATAATCGGATTCCACCAGACCCCGGGAAACAATGGATGCTTGAAGGCATGAATGACCACGGCCAGCACCAGATTGGTCAGGGTCACCACCACGAGCACCGCCAATCCGAAAAGCCAGATCAGCCGGCGGGTCTGCTTCCGGGCGCGGGCTTCCTGGTCAAAAAAGTCCATGGGCTACCGTTCGTTTGTAGCACAAGACCGGTTGGTGGGAAATCATTTTGCGAACGGGCGAAATTTCATTTTTTCGCGAACTTCGCGAAAATCTGGCTGGCTTCCTCCAGCGTTTCCTTCGAGCCGATGTCGAACCACAGTCCGGGGACACGCCAGGTATAGACCGCCGTGCGTGGATAAAGCCATTGGACCAGCCGGCCCGGCTGGTCGGGATTGTTGCCCTCAGCGATGTATTGCTTGATGAGCGGTATCGTGCTCTTCGGATAAAAATAAAGCGCGATGCCGGTGAGTGTGCCGGTCGGATTCTTCGGTTTTTCCTCGAAGAAGGTGATGCGGCCGGAGGCGTCGGTGGAGATGGAATTGTATTTTTTGATTTCCTCAAGATTGCCCACGTCGTAAAGCGCCAGCACCGGCGCTTTTTTCTCGCGGCAGAATTTTCCGAAATCGCCGAGTTTTTCGCTGAACAGATTGTCACCCGCCACGACGATGAGGTCGTCGTCCACGTTTTGCGTTTTAAGAACGTAATGAATGTCGCCGATGGCGCCGAGCTTGTTAGTGTCGTCGGTGGAGCCGTCGTTGACGACGGTGAATTCAAATTTGGATTTGGTGGCGCGGTAATGGTCCGACCATTTCTGGAAATGGCCGGCGAACCTGGCGTTGGTGACGACGTAAACGCGGTCGATGCCGCCGATGGGCGCGAGGTTGTCGAGCACATGCTCGACCATCGGCTTGCCCGCGACGGGCAGGAGCGGTTTCGGTTGCGTGAGGGTGAGCGGATACAGGCGCGTGGCGTATCCGGCAGCGAGGATGATGACTTTCACGTTTTATTTTCGAAAAGGCTGGGCGCGGCTTCGCGCGCGAACGTCTGGCAACGGGCGTAAATTTCCGACGGTGATTCACACTGGAGAGCAAAGTCGGCCAGCTCGCGCGCTTCAGTCAATTTGAGCCGGCGAATCATGTATTTGACCTGCGCGACAACAGTCGGGGCGGCGCTCAATTCGTCCACGCCGAGGCCGATCAACAGCGGCGCCAGCACCGGGTCGCCCGCGATTTCGCCGCAGACGTTGGCCTTGATGCCGCGCCGGTGCGCGGCGTCAACGGTCAACTTGATCAAGCGGATGATGGCCGGGTGCGTTGGCTCGTAAAGGTGCGAAACTTTTTCGTTCGTGCGGTCGGCGGCCAGCGTGTATTGGATGAGGTCGTTGCTGCCGATGCTGAAAAACTTTGATTGCGCGGCGAGCGCGTCGGCAATCAGCGCGGCGGACGGAATTTCGATCATCACCCCGATTTCGATTTTGTCGTCGAACGGCACGTTTTCAGCGCGCAACTCGGCCTTGCATTTTTCGACGATGGCGTTGGCTTGCTTCAATTCGTCCAGGCCGGAAATCATCGGATACATCATCTTCACATTGCCCTCGGCGCTGGCGCGGAGAATGGCGCGAAGCTGGGCGCGGAACAATTCGGGCTGCGCCAGGCAAAACCGGATCGCCCGCCAGCCAAGAAACGGATTGACCTCCTGCGCCAGTTGCAAGTGCGAGGCAAATTTGTCGCCGCCCAGATCGAGCGTGCGGATGATGACCGGTTGCGGTTTCAACGCGGTCGCCGCCTTTCGATAAGATTGATACTGTTCCTCTTCCGTCGGCAGACGGTCGCGGTTGATGAACAGATATTCCGTGCGGAACAGGCCGACGCCCTCCGCGCCGTGCGCCAGCACGGATTCGATGTCCGCCGCGTTTTCGATGTTCGCGGACAAGTGAATGGCTTTGCCGTCGAGCGTGACGGCGGGTTGCTGCTGGATTTCGTGAAGCTTTTCCTCGAGGGAAGCCTTGCGCCGCAGAAGCTGGCCGTATTCAAAAAGGGTTTGATCGGTGGGATTGACGACAATTGCGCCGTTGTAGCCATCGAGCAACGCGTAGTCGCCGCTGTCCAATTCCTGGCTGGCGGTTTGCAATCCGACGACGGCGGGAATGCCCAGCGACCGCGCCATGATGGCGGTGTGCGAAGTTTTGCCGCCGATGTCCGTGGTAAAGCCCAGCACGAATTTTTTGTTCAATTGCGCGGTGGCGGAGGGGCTGAGGTCGTGGCTGACCAAAATGCACGGCTCGGCGATGTGGTGCAGGTCAAAAGCGTCCTTCACCTCAAGCAGATTATCCAGCACCCGCGACGTCAGGTCGCGCATGTCGGCGGCGCGTTCGCGGAGATATTCATCGTTGGCCGCGAGGAGCGCCTCGGAATAACGCTCGGCGACGCTGTGAAAGGCGTATTCGGCGTTGACCTTCTCTTCTTTAATCAGACGGATGACTTCGCCCACCAAGGCATGGTCCTCGAGCATCAGCAAATGCGCTTCAAAAATGTCCGCCTCCTTCGCGCCCAGATTTTCCACGACCTTGCGCTGCACCTCCAGAATTTGCTGGCGGGTTTGGACGAGTGACTTTTCAAAACGGCCGGTTTCCCCAGCCACTTCGTCGGCTGAAATTTCACGCCGGGCGATGATGTGGTGGGCGCGATGCAGCACGAGGATTTTCCCGCGACAAACGCCGTCGGAGACGGCAATGCCCCGAAGAATCTTCTCTCCTTTTTGGAGCCGCTCGGCCATGCGGGAGAAATAGCCGAAATCGTCCGGCTTGAAAAGCAATTCCCGCTGTAAAATAGAAAGGCCCGCGTCAGGCGGGCTTTTCATCCTGTATTTTGAATTCTTAATTCCTCATTCGCCTCAGGCGCGTTCCATGTATTTGCCGGTGCGGGTGTCCACTTTGATTTTCTCGCCCGTCTTGATGAACAATGGCACTTGCACGGTGATGCCCGTTTCGAGTGTCACCGGCTTTTGCACGTTGTTCGACGAATCGCCGCGAATGCCTTCCGGTGCGTTGGACACCGTCAATGCCACGCTCGACGGCAATTCGATGGACACGGCTTTTTCCTCGACGAACGTCACGGTCACCGGGCTGTTTTCCACGAGATAATTCTTCGCATCGCCAACCAATTCCGCCGCGAGCGTGACCGTTTCGTAGGTTTCCGAGTCGGTGAAAACGTAGTCCGCGCCGTCCTTGTAACTGAATTCCATTTTGGTGGTGATCATCGGTACCGATTCGATGCGCTCGGTGGAGCTGAACCGCACGTCGGAGGACTTGCCGGAGCGGATGCTGCGGAGTGTGGCCTGCACAAACGCGCGCAGGTTGCCCGGCGTGCGGTGCTGCATGTCCAGCACCACGCACATGTCGCCGTTGTAATTGATCGCCATGCCGCGGCGCAGATCGTTAGCTGTTGCCATAAATTCAATAATTAAAGTTGAGTCTCTTCCCAAGGACGGGAGCCGCGTAAAATAACCGAAAATCGGGTGAACGCAAGCGTGGTTTTGGGGCAAATTCAGTTAAAAACAAGTTTATTAACAATCGGCATTTATCCAACAACTCCGCCTTGACACCACAAAACTTGGTATGTTACAAATCTGGAACCACAATTAGAAGTGGCCTTATGCGTTGCCCCAAGTGCGGATGTCAGGAAGACAAAGTCATTGATTCGCGCGCGTCGCGTGAAGGAGCCACCATTCGCCGCCGCCGCGAGTGTTCCAAGTGCAGCCATCGTTTCACGACCTATGAGGAGGTCGAACGTGAAGGCTTGATGGTGCTCAAGCGGGATGGGCGGCATGAGGAATTTACGCGCGAAAAACTTTTATCCGGCATCAAAAAAGCCTGTCAGAAGCGCCCCGTCAGTCCGCAAGCCATGGAAGATTTGGTGGACCACATTGTCGCCGCAGTGACCGGCAAATTCGAGGGCGAAGTGCCCGCCGAGTTCATCGGCAAAATGGTCGTGGATGGCCTGCGCGACATTGATGAAGTCGCCTACGTGCGTTTCGCCAGTGTCTATCGCCGGTTTCAGGAAGCCACCGATTTTGTGCACGAAGTAAAAAAATTGGAGGCCAAGCAATGATTGCGCTCCAGTCCGGGTGTCTGCTCTTCCAGCTGGCGAGCGGTGAAAGCGTGCCGTGCTCAGTGGAAATGATTTCCGTCGAACTCACCGGTAACACCAAGGATTTGCTCGACCCAGAAGTGTTGAGCCACGCCGCCGCGTCCGTTTTCCACTATTTCAAAAACGAACTGGAGCGCGAAACCGTTACCGTTGGCGAATTCGCCGTCGCGTTGGAAAAAGTTCTGCGCCAGCTCGGTTTCATCATCCGCGCCGGCGCGCTGGAAAGCCGCTCGCGGGAAATTGTCGAAACCGACCTTTGCCTGTTCGCGCGCGAATCCGCCGACAGCCTCGAACTTTTCTTTTTCCCGCGCCTGCGCGACGAACTTCGCGCCCAACTCCGCCAGTCGCCGCGCGTTTTGCGCTTTCGCGGACTGCGCGGCTGCGTCAAGCAACTCGCCGGCGCGCGACGCTGGAGTGTCCGTTGCGAAAAATTGCAGGACCACATCGTCGAATACCTCCGCCGCTGCCTTACCGCCGAACCGGAGCAAAACGACTGCGCGCTGGTGGTGGAATAAATTCTGGGAGGGCTGATCCCGCATTGCGGGACCTGGACGCGCGGCAGCGCGTCCCTACCGTGAACAATTATGAGCAAAACACTTTTCGAAAAAATCATCGCGCGGGAAATTCCCGCGACCATTATTTATGAAGACGATCTGGTATTCGCGCTTCGCGACATCAATCCCCAGGCGCCGAAGCATGTTTTGGTCATTCCCAAAAAAACAATTCCGCGCCTGGCCGAGGCCAAGGCTGAAGACCAGCCGCTGCTCGGGCATCTCCTGCTCAAAGCCGCCGAAATTGCCGGCAAACTGGGGTTAAACGAAGGCGGCTACCGGCTGGTCATCAACAACGGCGAGGACGGCGGCGAGAGCGTGCCGCACCTGCACGTTCACATTCTCGGCGGTCGTCGCATGGCCTGGCCGCCGGGGTGATTTGTGATTTCAAATCAACTTCCGCAACACCGCGCCTAGTCGCGCGATGCCTTCGCGGATGTTTTCCTCGCTCGCATTGCCGAAGCTGATGCGCATTTCGTGATTCGGTTTGCGCCGCGCCGCGTCGTCCGCATAGCAAATTTCGCCCGGCACGTAGAGCACATCGTTTTTCAGCGCGGTCGAGAAAACTTTTGATTTCACGCCCGTTGGAACGTTGCGCGGCAGCCGCGCCCAAAAATAAAGTCCGCCTTCCGGCTCCCACCATTCGACGGCGGACGGAAAATATTTTTTAATCGCCAGCTTCATCACGCGCGCCTTGTGCGCGTAACGCTTTTGCAGCCGGGCGACCTGCTGCTCGTAAATTCCCGACGCCAGGGCGCGGACGAAAAGCTGTTGCAGCAAATTCGCCGTGCCGAAATCGTGATTGCCCTTGATATGCTTTACCGCCGTGAACACCGGCTCCGGCAAAACGCCGTAACCGACGCGCGCGCCGGTCGCGAACGGCTTGGTGAACGTGCCCGCGTAAATCACCCGCTCCACCGCGCCGGGCACGGCCAACGCCGACGGTGGAATGGTAGGGACGCGCTGCTGCGCGTCCTGGCTGACCGGCGGGTCAGCCCTACCGGAAAAGGACAACTCGCGATAGGCCGCGTCTTCGAGCAGGTAAATCGGGTGTCCCGCCGCCCGCTCGAATTTCTTCAGCAGCATCAGGATGCCGCGTTTCTTTTCGAAGCTGGTCGTGACGCCGGTCGGATTTTGAAAATAGCTGACGAGATAAATCATTTTGACGCGCCGCAATTCGCCGCTGCGTTTGAGCGATTGCAGAACGCTTTCCAAATGCGCGAGGTCGAGGCCGTCGCGCTCGAGCCGCACGGCACGCGCGCGCAGACCGCGGCTTTGGAGGATGCTCAAATAAACAAAATAGGTCGGGTCTTCAACGAGCACGATGTCGCCCTCGTCGCACAACGCTTCCGTTGTCATGTAGAGCAATTGCTGCGAACCGCTGGTGATAAGCAGGCGCTCGAAAGAATGATTTTTGTCGGACGTGGTGACGCCGTCGATTTTTTGCAAATGGCGTGCGGTGAGCTGGCGCAAGGTTGTGTCACCGGCCGTGATGCCGTATTGCAACGCGGGCTGGCCGGTTTTAGGCGAGCGCAAAACCTGATTCAATGCGGCGCGCGCTTCGGCCACGGGCAATGTGGCGTTGTCGGTGAAGCCGGCGGCGAGCGAAATCAGTTTGGGCCGCGAAAGTGTCGCGTGCATGAGCCACGAGATGGGCGGCTCGGTGGTGCGTTGGCCCATTTTGGATAGTGCGGGTGATTTCATGAGAAAAGCAAAAAAATGATAATCAAGTCGGCAGAATTGAACAACAAAGGAACCAGGAAACAAAACTATGAAGTGGAAACATCGAACCCTTCGTCGCCAAGGCTATGCAGGGCAGGCATCGAACGTCCAACGTTGAATTCATTTCACCGGCGGGTTCATTCGATGTTGAGTGTTGGAGGTTCGGCGTTCGATGCTATTGCTCATTTTGCGCCGAAAACGCTGTCGAGGATGACCTGCTTGGTTTTCCAGATTAGCGCCATGGTCATGGCCAGGGGCAGCAGCGCGAAAAACGTCAGCGCCCAAAAACTGAGACGATCCAACCAGTAGGAAGAGGCGCCGAGCGTCAACTGCAATCGCGGGGAGTGCAGGAAAACGACGTAGCCCATGCCGAGAAACAAAAGGCCAACGAGCAGCCAGCGGTTGAGGGTGGTGAACAGCAGCGTCTCGTGGCGGAGCGTCTCATCCGGCAGCATCGCGCCGAGTTGTTTGAGGACGACGTTCAAATTGAACAAAAAGAGCAGCGCCGACAGAACGAGCACAAAAACCGCCGCGTTGAAAAAAGGTTGTCCCGGCATTTTATTCTGCCAGTAAAGAAACGGACAAAGGCCGAAATTGACGAGGCCAAGGAGTTTCGCGCGGTCGAGGGCGTTGCGCCAGGGGCGTTCCTGTTTTTGGAAATCGCTCATTTGCCAGAGGCCGTAGAGCAGCAAACCGGTGCCGGCCAGCACGGGAACAATGCCCAGCGGCCGGAGCCAGTCGGCGCGCGCCGTTTCCGCGCAAATGACCAGCGACGCCGGCAATCCCCAAAACAAAGCGGAAAGTCCGCGCGCCAGCCGCCCGAGAGAGCGGAGCAGTTCGGCTTCGTTTCGGGTCTCGGTTCCTGGATTTTGGGTCTCGGTCAAATTGGTTCCGGGTTCAACATTCCGCCAATTTTCTCTGCCGCCTTAAAACGACAAATAGGTGTAAGCCTTCAAGCCGCGTTCGTAATCGTCGAGCAGGCGCATGGCTTCGGACGGTTTCATGCGGTCGGATTTGATGGCCTCGTCAATCTGCGCCTTCATTTGCCGCTTCAATTCATTTTCGTCATATTGCACCGCTGCGAGTGATTGGATGATGGTGTTGCCTTCAATGATTTCCTCGATGTAATAACCGGTCGGTTCGTCGGGTTCGAGAAAAACGTGAACTTCGTTGACGCGGCCAAACAAGTTGTGCAGGTCGCCCATGATGTCCTGATACGCGCCCAACAGGAAAAAGCCGATGTAGTACGGTTCGGGCAAACCGTTGCCGTTGGTGTTGAGTTTGTGCAGCGGCAGCGTGTCGCGCACGTCGCGCAGGTCAATGAACTTGTTCACCTGCCCGTCGGAATCGCACGTGATGTCCACGAGCGTGACCTCGCGCGTGGGGCGTTCATTCAGGCGGGCAATCGGCATGATGGGAAACAACTGGTCGAGCGCCCAGTGATCGAGCAGGGACTGAAAAACGGAAAAATTGCAGAGATACTGGTCGCCCAGGCTGTCTTCGAGCTGGCGGATTTCCTCCGGCGCGTAAGCCTGGCCTTTGAAACTTTCGACGACGTCGCGGCCGATCTGCCAGTATAGGTCCTCGATTTTCGCCTTGTCGGGCAGATCCAGCACGCCGAGGGTAAACATGTGCTGCGCGTCTTCACGGCGTTCGAGCGCGTCATGATAGGCTTCGAGTTTGTTCAGCTTGCAAAGATTTTTTTTGATGTCGAGCAATTCCCGGACGAGTGCGTGCTCGTGGTCGCCAAATTTCAAAAATTCGCCGGGCCGAATTTTTTCAATCGCGCCGAACACCTCAACGATCAACACACTGTGATATGCGACGATGGCGCGGCCACTTTCGCTGACAATGTCCGGGTGCGGCACATTTTCGGCGTTGCAAACGTCGGCGATGTAATAAACCACGTCGTTCGTATATTCCTGAAGCGAATAATTCGTCGAGCTGTCAAACGCCGACCGGCTGCCGTCGTAATCCACGCCCAGCCCGCCGCCGACGTCGAGATATGAAATCGGGAAGCCCATCTTGTGCAGTTTCGCGTAAAGCCGCGCGGCCTCCTGCACCGCCTTTTTCACCGTGAGAATGTCCGGCACCTGCGAGCCGATGTGAAAATGCAGCAGCTTGAAACAGTGCCCCAGATTTTCCGCCTTCAACATTTCCGTTGCTTCCAAAAGTTCCGCCGTGCTCAGGCCAAACTTCGCATTTTCACCGCCGCTGCCCGCCCAGCGCCCCGCGCCCTTGCTCAACAGCCGCGCGCGGAAGCCAATGAGCGGTTCAACGCCAACCTGTTTGGAAATTGAAATGATTTGCCGCAACTCCTCCAGTTTTTCAACGACCATGATGACCATTTTGCCCAGCTTGATGCCGAGCATGGCCATCCGGATGAACTCCGCGTCCTTGTAACCATTGCAAATGATGAGGCTGCCGATCTGGTTTTGCATCGCCAGCCCGGCGAACAACTCCGGTTTGCTGCCCACTTCGAGGCCGAAATCAAACGGCTTGCCCGCGTCGAGAATTTCCTCCACCACCTCGCGGAGTTGGTTGACCTTGATCGGAAACACGCCGCGATATCGGCCCTTGTAATTGTATTCCGTGATCGAGCTGCGAAACGCCAGGTTGATGGACTCGACGCGGTGGCGCAAAATGTCCTGAAACCGGATGAGCAGCGGAAACTTCAGCCCGCGCGCCTTGGCCTCCTCGGCCACATCCGTCAAATCCACCGCCACGCCCGTGTCCTGCAATGGCCGCGCGATGACGTGTCCGGCGTCGTTGATGTCGAAATACTTCGCGCCCCAGCGATGGATGTTGTAAAGCGCGCGCGCCGCTTCAATGTCCCACGGCTGCGCCGCGTCATTTGGATTGCTCATCTCGATGAATTCAAACTGAACGCACTATAAAATTCTCTGCGCAGAAAGCAACAAGCGGAACGAAAATTTTTTTGCGACGAAAGAATCACATTTAAAAAACTTACCAGTCCACGATGCAGGGTTCCCGGGTGAACTGCGAACTTTGGGCGGTGTACTGCTGGAACTCCACATCCGTTCCGTCGGGGTCCTGGCACCAGAATTGCCAGGTCTGGTCGCAGCCCTTCTTTTTGGGTTTCACGGCCACGCCGCGCTGGATCAAGGCGTCCCGCAACACGTCCAGTTCGTCCACTTCCAGGCAGAGATGATGGATTCGCTGGCTGCCGGCGGCTTCGGCCGGGCCGGCCTTGAAGATTTCGATGAAATGATGCGGGTCGATCTGGAGATAAAATCCAAACAGCTCGCCGTCCTTGAAGAAATCAAAATGCCGGCGCAATCCGAGCGCCCCGCAATAGAAATCCAGGCTGCGATTCAAATCTTTTGAAAAGAGGCACACATGGGCAAGGGTCTTGATCATAAATTTGTTCTCCAAACGAACGCACTATAGAACACCGCGCGGAGAATTCAACCGGTGGTTTGAAAATTTTCAGGACGTTTCGCGCTTTGCAGTTCCGAAAAAATTTGTTTTCATCACGCCATGTCCAAAACCTCACTCGCCGCCGTCGTCAAACACTGCGATGCCCTGCTTCGCACCGGGGAAATCGGCGACTACGACGGCGCGGCGAATGGATTGCAGGTGGAAAATGGCGGCGGTGTCACACGCATTGCCGCCGCGGTGGACGCCAGTCTTGCCACGGTGAAGCCGGCCATCGCGGCCGGGGCGGATTTGCTGATCGTGCATCACGGATTGTTCTGGGGGCCATCGCATCCGTGGACCGGCAAAAAATATGAACTGCTCCGACTGCTCGTGGAAAACAATCTGGCGGTTTACAGCTCGCACCTGCCGCTCGACGCGCATCCCAGGCTCGGGAACAACGCGCAACTCTGCGCCGCGCTCGGCTTGAAAAATCTGCGCCCCTTTTTCGTCAGTCACGGCCAAACTATCGGTTTTCAAACGCGCGCCAAAATCTCCCGCGCAGAACTCGCCGCGAAGCTTGCGCGCGCAACGGGCGCGAAACCACGCGTCATTCCCTGCGGCGACAGGATTTGCCGGCGCATCGGCGTTGTGACGGGTGGCGCGGGCGGCGATTTGAAACTGGCGGTGGATGAAGGCGTGGACACATTCATTACCGGCGAAGGTCCGCATTGGACTTACGCGATTGCGGAAGAATGCAGCATCAACGTCTTTTACGGCGGCCACTATGCGACGGAGACATTCGGCGTGAAAGCGCTGGCGGCGCATCTGGCTGCGAAATTCCAATTGACCTGGACTTTTGTGGATCATCCCACCGGTTTGTAGCCCCTGGCGTTACGCGAGGGGACGTTTTGCCTGCCAGATTGCCGCCACCAGCAGTTCCGCTTGCCGGGCCGGGTCGCCGGGAAAATTAAAGTCCGGGCGGTGGCAGGTTTCTTGAAAGAGAAGGGGAAATCGGCAGCCGGCATCAGCGCCTCGCTGCTCAACCCCCGTCCCCAAAATTACCCGGTCAATTTTCCGGCCGGAATTTCCCATTCCTGCGGAGGCGCCTTTCGGCCGCAGCCTCGCGGCCTTGATTTGTTCCGGTGTTTTTCCCAGACTGGTCTGGACATGAAGGCAAAAATAACGACCACCATCCCGGTTCGCAACGGTCAGGAATTCATTTTGCAGACCCTGCAATCGCTGGCGGCACAAACCTTGCGTCCGGATCGGGTCATCGTGCTGGACAATCTTTCGACCGATGCCACGCCGGAGATCGTGAAGGGGTTCAAAGAACTACCGGTCGAATTTGTATCCAATCCAAAAGATTTGGGCTTCATCGGCAATTACAATCGCTGCTTGGATTTCGCCGCTGAGACGGAGTACCTGCAAATTCTTCACGCCGACGATGTTCTCCGGCCTGAGTTTTACGAGGTCCTGACGCGGCATTTGAATGATTGTCCGGGCCGCGCAATGGGCTGGTGCTTGGATGAACGCATTGATAAGCATAACCGGCGCTTGAGCATTTCAGGCCGGCCGGACGACCGGGTGATCGTTCTTGACCGGGACATTTTTCTCGCCCGCAAAGCAGAGATTGGCAACCAATCTTTTTGCGCCACCCTGCTCAAGACGAATTACCAGCCGGTTCCCGACCGATTTCCCATGGACATGCTTGTGTATGGCGACATGGTTTATTGGGCCAGATTTGGGGCGCATTCCGACAAGATTGTCCTGATCAACCGTCCGCTGGCCCAGTATCGCTGGCACAATACCAACATGTCGGTTTTCGTTGCCCCGAACCTCAAGTCCCTGGTCGTGGACGCGTGGAGCACCATGCAGATGGCGGAAGCCTTGAGGAAAAAACCGCCGGGAATAATCCGGCGGATGAAACTCAAAGGATTGATGGCGGTGCGCTGCGGCATCATGGCCAAACGCTTCCGTCAATTGGGCAATCTGCCATATTCGCGGCAGATTGTGAAGACCGGCCGCGGTTATACCGGCCTGCCCCTTTGGCTGGCGGGCCAAATCCTGGTCCAGTTGCGCGAGCTGTTGGTTTTCAAGATTGGCCGCCGTCCGCGCCATCGTCAGAACATCTTCAGTTGATTTCCCGGATGTCTTGGTGAACGGGTGAACTTTGAGATCGCGACGAGGCATGGCAACATCTAATTTGAACCTTCCTTCCAGTCCGCCAAAATGGATTGTAAAAGACAGGCAGGATTGGCGGATTTGACCCGTTGTGGCTGTTCAATTCCAGCAATCAAACCAAGCCCTGCAACGCCCCACCCAGGCTGTGATTCTGGCCGGAGGTCGTCCAGGATTATTTCGGCGATGGCCCTAATGGAGAATTCAAATTGATTATTCCGTCACCGTCGCGGAGGACAACACCGGGCGGCGCATCAAACTGGCGGAACGAAAACTGGAGGACTGTTTCCTGCTCGTGTATTGCGACAATTACTGGCCCATGCAGATGGACCGGATGTGGCGCCGCTTTGTGGAAGCCGGTGCGCCGGCAATGCTGACGGTCTATGCCAACAAGGACAATTATACGAAGCACACGTTGAAGTTGGATGAGGCGGGCTTTGTTACGGTTTACGACAAGATCCATCGCCAATCGGACCTGCAGGGCACGGAAATCAGCCTCGCCATTTTTCGGAAGGAACTGGTCGGCCTCCTGCCGGACACAAACGTTTCGCTGGAGGAAACGCTGTTTCCCGTTCTTATCCAAAACCGGCAATTGGCCGCCTTCGTCACGCACCATCGTTATTACAGCATCGGCGACACGCCCCGGCCGCCGATCACGGAAGCGTTTCTGGCGCGCCGCCCGGTCATTATTTTGGATCGCGATGGCGTTCTCAACGAAAAGCCGCCGCGGGCGAATTACGTCCGCACTTGGGAGGAGTTCAAGTGGCTTCCCGGCGCAGGTGACGACGAAGCGCGCCTGAAATTCGCCGGCGGTGGTTTCAACTGTCCAGCCATTCGGCATCGAAATCATTTTCAAAACCCGCGTATTGAGCCGTATTTCGCCGCCATTTTTACGGATGAGTTCACCCAGCTTTTCGGAAACAGCGCGGTAATCCACGATGCCCTCCTGCGGCACGTGGATCGCCGCGATGCCCGCGGCGTGCGGCTCGATTTCCTTGATTTGTTCCGGCGTCAGTCTGCGCAAACCTTGAAGCCCGTTCGCATTGCCGCGCTGCCAGAGATTTTCCAGACGCGGAAGTTCGTCCTCGGACGTGGCAACGACGATCTTGCCGCATTGCTCGTGCGCAATGCCATGTTCACGGCAAAACGCGACCATTTGACCCAGGCCCTCGACACTGAGACGGGCTTTATCGGACCCAGGTTTGTAGTAAAGGCCGGAATGAAGCACGCCGCTGTTGTTGCCGGTCTGATGCATGGCAAGCTTCGGTTCCTTTTCCAAAAGAAGCAGGCGCGAGCCGGGACGCCGTTCCTGAAGCCGGTATGCGGCTGCCAGCCCGACAGACAATCCCACCACCCACGATGATCACCTCGTAAGCCATGTCATGACTGTCAGGGTCATTTGCGGCCGCGCTGTTGACGAAGGTTACGGCGTCCGGCAAAAAACAGAAAGCCGCACAGCAAAATTCCGACACCGATGGCCGCCAGGCTTGTATAAAGTGGGCCGTTCGGCAGACCGAATTGAAATTCCACTGTGTGCTGGCCGGGCGTCAGATAAACCCCGCGCATGATGAAATTGCAGCGCAACAGTTCCGCCGGCTTGCCATCCACAAGCACGCGCCAGTGCGGGTCGAACCTGTCATTAAGCAGCAGCACCGCCGGCCCGGTGGCTTGCGCGTTGAACAGGATGTCCTTGGGCGCATAACTTTTGAATTCAACCGAGCCAACGTTTTGATTGGTCGCGTCCGCGGCCGGCGCAGTCGGCAACGGCGTGGAAACCAAAACGGTTTGCCACGGATCAAAATTTGTATTCGTCAGCGTTTGCAGCGTGGCGGTGTCATTCGTGCTGACCTGCCAGTTGGAATAAAGCCTGGCACGGGGCAAAGCCCCGGTGAACTCAATGAGAGCCAGATCGCCGTCGTCGCTGGGCATGGCGGTGAGTTCCTCCAGTCCCGTTGGTTGGGTGATGCCGGGTTTGGGTATCACGTCAAAGCGTTGGGCGATACGGAAACGGTGTTGCACCGGGTCGAGTTGCTCGTTCAAAATGCCCAAGAAACCCGCCACGCCGAGCAGATAGCGGGTGTTGGTCAATTCCCAACGACGAGCCATGAGGGAATAGGTATTTTCCGAACGGGGCATCAAGACCATTTCGTAAGCCTCCAAATCCGCCGGCATACGCGGCATTTGAATTTTGTCGAGCGATTGGATGTTATAATAGGGAAAATGGTGTTGGGCCCATTCAATGCGATAAAGCCCGTTGCCGCCGAAATAATTGTCGTAGAATTTCAATCGTTGCTGGGTGTCAAACGGCAGGTCGGCGACACGATATTCGTAGGGTTTGTTGCGCAGGAAATCAACAATGGGGTTGAGCGAGCCAATCTCGTATTTTTGTTTGTAATCCAAGTGAATGATATAGGGCAGATTCGCCCGGCCCAAATCCATGACGAGCAGCGCCCCGAGCAAAAAGCCGCCTAATTTTGCACGTCGCCCCGCAAAAACTCCCGCAATGATGAGCGTGCAAAGTCCGACCGCCAGCGCGAAGAGCATGATGAACCAGCCGACCTGCCCGAGGCTGAACGCGGCGATGTCTTTGGCCATGCCTTCGTCGGGAAACCCGACCTTCTGCAGGTAACGGACAAGGCCCGGCTTCTCCATTGCGTAAATCAGCCACCCGAGCACGCTGCCGATAACAGCCAGGACACAGACCAACGTCCAATTTCGATCAAAGCCGCGTGCTTTCATCCGCCAATTTTTGAATTGCGCCAGCGGCGAAGTGGAATTAGCCGCCGAAATTTCCAAATAACGCCGGCTCAAACCATGGATGCCGTAAGCAAACAGAATGACCAGCGCCCACGAAAAAACCGCCATGAACTTGCTTGGATTCCGCATCGTCGAGACATACGGCAGCATATAGAGCAATTTGTAGAAGGGCGCGAAGCGGCCAAGGGCCAGCAACAGCGACACAATCAGTATCACCGACCAAAACCAAATGAACCGCCGTTGCGTTTCGGTGAATGCCGGATTTTGTCGTCGCAACGATTGCGCAATCGCCCACAACGCCACCAGTGTCACCAGCACCCCGGCATAATTGCCGCCGCCAGTGAAGCGCATCATTCCGGGCGGTGGGGAATCTTCTTTCCCGCTTGCAAAAAAGCGGTCAATTACCGGATCGCGTCCGACACCGCCCCAATAATTGCCGCCTTTGTAGGCGTCTTGAGAAAAGTCCATCATGTTTTTTGGCGTGTCCATCCGATAGCCGAACAGGCCGGGGATAAACAGCCCGAGCGCTTCAATTTTTGGCAGGCTCCATTGTGTGGCCCAGTCCCAGTTGCGAACTTTGGTTTCCGCGTCCTGTCCGGTGCCGGCGATGCCGGTGATTTGCGAGCCGACGAGCGCCACGACGGTTTGCGTGGCGATAAACCCGGCAAAAATAGCGACAACGCCGACACGCGCTATGCTATGCGCTAGCCGATTTGCCAGCGTGTAACGCGTGGCCATCGCCCAATTCCAAACGCAAGCGGGGACCACCAGCAAAGGAATCAACAGTTTCCCGCGTAAATAATAATTAGTTCCGTATCCTGCGAACAAAATAACAAACAACAACAGAACAAAACCCAAATTAGCAACAATCCATACCACGATGCGTTCAACTCGTGTCCACGCCAATTCGCCGACAAACGCCAAATAAATCACGAAGGCCGCGACAAACAGGCTGAAGATGGCGCCGATGTCCGCGGCCTCCATCACGTTGATTCCGACGAGTAGCCCCGCTAGGGCCAGCCGGATCCAGCGAATGAGCGCGGACGTTTCCAAGGTGATGGATACAACCAGCGCCAAAGCAAGAAAGTCCATGCTGAAAGCATCCAACTGGCCGCCCACGCCCCAACATGCAGTGGTAAAAAAGGCGGAATTCAAGGCGGCGGCCAATGCGCCCAGCGTCGCCGCCAATGGCGAAAATTTCAACTGCCTAAAAAAACACCACGCGCTGAATCCCAAAAAAAACAAAGCGATGGGCGCAAAGAATTTTGCGTAGCCGGTGGGGCCGAGCAACCATTGAGATAATGCATTAAAATCTGGCGGAAAAGCCCCACCACTACTGCCGATATCATTCAAATCATCCCAAATTGCGGTAAAAGCGGCAGGGAGTCGCACCCAATCAGCGTTTAGTTGCCCCAGAGGACCGTCGTTCGAAAAATGGACGAAGTTAGGCAAAAAACTTCGCCAAAACAGCAAGACCAGAAGTGCCACCAAAAGAGTGGAGAACTTTAGAGCTTGCAACTTGTTTTGAGAAGCCGGTCTGGTGTTTTTCATAAATGATAAGGATTATTATACGACCGAGTCTGCATTCGGGTCGAGCATCACTGTGGCAAATACGCCCGTCTGGCAAATGAAATTAAGCTCATAATTCTTGATGCAGTATGGAAAGTTGTCAAGGCGCGCTATTCGCGGCTTCATTTTCAACAAGATTTAGCTTCCATAAATGTTCCAACTGACTTACATATAAAACAACAAAGCATCACCCCACACCACAGCAAAAAGAACAGAACACAAAAAGACTGTAATGAAAAGTTATGAATTACAATTGTTGCTTAATGAGGGAACAAGACATGAAGGGTACGCTCCCGATCCCTCTTGTCGGCGTGTTCAAAAAGTAAGGCGCATTTTTTCTGAGATGGCCGCGGGCAGAATGATCCTCGATGTGGGTTGTGCCAGCGGCGACATCTTGGGACCCCTGACGAAGGTTCACGAAATCCACGGCGTGGACATAGCGCCCGGTCTTGTAGAACGTGCGATTAAAAACGGGATTCATGCCGTCCACCACAACCTTGAGAGTGGCCCACTGCCGTATCCGGCGGGCAAGTTCGACGCCATCTTCTGTGGCGAAACCATTGAACATCAAGTAGACACCGACTGGTTGATGTTTGAGATCAACCGCGTGTTGAAGCCGGGCGGCAAATTGGTGCTGACATTTCCCAACATCCGCACAATTTTAGGTCTGGGCATGATGCTGTTTTTTGACCTGCCGCCCATGTATGCGGCGCGCTATCGTTCGGCGCATTTCCGCGACTTCACCTTGCGCACCATCAAGATCGTGTTGAAAGCCCATGGGTTCCGGTTTGAGCGGGCCATAGGCAGCGCATTTTACTTGCCCAAGATTGAAGAATTTTGGTCGCCACTGGCCACATACCTTCCTTCGTGGGCGTACACGGTGGTGGTGGCTGCGACCAAGGAAAAAGATTCCACCTATTCATCCGAATCCGTAATTCCCACCCAGCTTTACTGACATGGGATCCGACATCAACGGTCAATAAAGGGTCTTAACTTTGATAGTTTCCACTTGCTGATTACCGCCGGTTTTACCTATGTATTAGGTTTGAACTGACATGAACTGACATTAAAAATGAATGTAAGATATCGTTTTATTCTCGACCCTGTGCAAGTAGCTATTCACCGTTTCTTTCGGTTCTTTGGGTATGAGATTGTTAAAATAGGGGGAGATTACACCCCGGATGAATTGGAAATCATGGTCAAAGTAAAACCTTTCACAGCCACCGGGATCGAGCGCATTGGCGGTCTGATCAATGCCGTGAAATACCTTTCCCACAACCGGATAGAGGGCGATTTTGTGGAATGTGGCGTCTGGCGAGGGGGCAGCATGATGGCGGCAATGTTGACTCTTTTGCAACTCGGCGATACTTCGCGGCATTTTTATCTTTATGATACTTATGAGGGCATGACGCCCCCGACCGACAAAGATGTAACATATGACCATACACGTGCAGCAGACCTCCTGGCGATTTCAGAAAATGATAAAGAGGGACATTCCTATTGGTGTGTCGCCGGGCTGAATGACGTGCAAAGGAATGTTTTTTCCACCGGTTATCCCAAAGACAAGATTCATTTCATCAAGGGCCGGGTTGAGGATACCCTGCCTGCTTCCATGCCCAAGAGAATCGCGCTTCTGCGACTGGATACTGATTGGTATGAATCCACTTATCACGAACTCACGCATCTTTATCCCTTGCTCTGCTCCAACGGCGTGCTCATCATCGACGATTACGGCTTTTGGCGGGGCTGTCGAAAGGCGGTGGATGATTATTTTGCCAGGCAGACATTTGTGCCACTGTTGATCAAACTTGATTTTTCGGGCCGGTTGGCTGTAAAGCTGAGTTGACAGTGCAGTCATAATACGCCTCTGAACTACATCCGAGGTCAGCAACCGCGCATATGAATCAATCTTCCCGCTCCGCCGTGGTCACGCTGGCCATGGGCAAGGCCACGGAAAATCTGGACCACACGTTCTCCAGCTTTGCCCGGTGTCCCAACGCGGAGTTGCATGCGTTCATCCTTGGCGGGCAGCTGCCCCAGCGCCGGATTCCCGGCATCCAATACCATCTGCTCGCTCCCTCGCCCGATTTTTCACACCCGTTACGCGAGGTTTATTACCGCCGGCTGGAGGTGCTCGACGGTCTGGGGGTGGATTATGTGATGACGGTAGACAGTTTTGACGTGCTGTGTCTTCAGCCGCTGCCGCCGTTTGAACAATTGCTTGGCAATGCGGATGTGGCCGCCTGTGTCGAACATCACGGCAGCCGCTACGTGTTGGGGCCGGGTTACACGGCGAACTTTTTGAACGGCGGCGTTTGTCTCTGGAATGTGCCGCGCAGCCGGGACATTCGCGCGGAAATCGTCGCCCGCGGACGATCCCATTTCCGCACCCTGGCCGACGATCAACTCTGTCTCAACGAAGTCATCCTGACCAGATACTTCGACCGCCTCAGGATTTTGCCGTGCCAATACAATTTCCGTGCCTATTTCAAGAACGGACGGCGCGGTTGGCCGACGGTCGAACATCTGGATGGCGTCATGATTTATCACAACGCCGCGTGCATGGATGAGGCAAAAAAAATATTGCCGGTAAAACCCCGTGCCGCGCTGCCCGGGTTGCCACCCGATGGGCGTCCGCTGACAAACCGCGAGCAATTCTGGCGGCGGTTACGGAACAAGTTCAGACCGTGGGCGGTCGGGTGAGCCACCGGTCGGTCTTCCTGCAACGTCCGCGCGCTGCTTTTTTTGAAATCCCATTAGTTATTGAATACTATGTCAAGTATTCGGTATCTTCGTTGAAAATGAAAGTTGCAATTCTATGCGGAGGCCGCGGCATGCGCTTCCGTGAAGTCAGCGATGTTCTTCCCAAGCCGATGACACTGATTGGCAATCGCCCGATTTTGTGGCACATCATGAAAATTTATAGCGCTTATGGCTTTAACGAATTTGTTTTGCTGCTCGGCTACAAGGGTGATTACATTCGCGATTTTTTTCTTAACTTTGCCGCAGTGACGAATGACATCACTGTTGACCTCAGCCGCAACGGCCCCGACCGTGTCGCCTTTCACAGCCAGTCCGCCGAGCCGTGGCGCATCACGTGCGTGGACACGGGCGAAGATGCGATGACCGGCGCGAGGCTCTGGCGCGCGCGGAAATATCTGGAGCCGGAAGGAATTTTTTGCGCGACTTATGGCGATGGGGTCGCGAACATTGACATTCCTGCGCTTATTCAATTTCACAAATCGCACGGTAAAGTTGGGACATTGACCGGCGCGCATCCGCCGGGGCGTTTTGGCGATCTGGTGCTCAAGGGCGACAAGGTTGTGAAGTTCAATGAAAAGCCGGAATTCAGCGGCGGTTATCTCAACGGCGGATTTTTCGTATTCAATGCGTCCATCTTCGACCGCTACTTGAACAATCAGGAAAATCTAATTCTTGAACGCGAGCCGTTGCAGCGCATGGCGGTGGACGGCGAACTCATGATTTACCAGCACGACGGCTATTGGCATCACATGGACACGCCGTATGAATTTGAAGTCCTCAACAATGTCTGGAAGACGGGCAAAGCCCCGTGGAAAATCTGGAAATGAAAACATCCAAAAATAATTTTTGGCGCGACCGCCGTGTGTTCGTGACCGGCGCGACGGGCATGGTCGGTTATTGGCTCGTGAAAGATTTGATCGCATCCGGCGCGCGCGTGATTGCACTCGTGCGCGATCCTGATCCGCAATCCGGTTTTTTTCGCTCCGGCGATTACCGGCAGACTTCGCTCGTGCAGGGAAACGTTGAGGATTTTTCGAGTCTCGAACGCGCACTGAATGAAAATGAAGCGGACACGGTTTTTCATCTGGCCGCCCAGCCGATCGTGAATGTCGCGCATCGTTATCCATTGCCGACTTTTGAAACGAATGTCAGCGGCACTTACAATTTGCTCGAAGCGTGCCGCATTCATTCCGATCTCGTGAAGCGCGTTGTCATCGCTTCAAGCGACAAAGCTTACGGCGAACACGAACACCTGCCTTACACTGAAGACATGCCGCTGCAAGGCAAGCATCCCTACGAAGTCTCGAAAAGCTGCGCTGACCTCATCACGCAGGCGTATCATCATACTTACGGTTTGCCCGTCGTGATTCTTCGTTGCGGAAATATCTATGGCGGCGGCGATTTGAACTGGAGCCGCATCGTGCCTTACGCGATTCGCTGTTTTTTGAACAATCAACGACCGGTCATCCGCAGCGACGGCCGATATGTGCGCGATTACATTTACGTCAAAGATGTGAGCCGCTGCTATATGAGAGCCGCGGAATGTCTCTCGGACAAAAAAGTGCCCGGTCAGGCATTCAACTTCAGTCTCGAACGTCCCATGACCGTGCTCGGACTCGTCAAAGTGATTCAGCAATTGATGAACTGCAAGCATCTCGAACCCGACGTGCAAAACACCGCCACCGGCGAAATTCGCGAGCAATATCTCAACACGACAAAGGCGCATCGCGTTTTGAAATGGAAACCGCAATACACGCTGGAAGAGGGATTGAACGAAACGATTGCGTGGTATCGCGAATATCTGGCGGCTCAATTTTGATGCAGACCATTTGCCAAGATCAACCCATAGATTGAAACCCTTTTATGCCGTTAAAAACCTGGACTCACTGTCGAATTTGTGGAAATCCAAATCTTAAAGAGATTATTGATCTCGGAAATCAGCCGCTTAGCGGAGTGTTTCCGCGTTCCGACGCGCCGGATCCGTCAATTTCTCCATTGAAATTGGTTCGATGCGATGTTCAGGCCAAACCGGGAGCCTGCGGACTGGTTCAGCTTCTGCACACCGCCGAGTTGAGCGAAATGTACGGCACCACTTACGGATACTATTCCTCAATCAGTCCCACGATGGTTTCGCATCTGGAATCCAAAGTGCGCGCGCTCGTTGATTTCGCCAAACCGAAATCGGACGACGTGGTGTTGGACATCGGCTGCAACGACGGCACTCTTTTGAATGCTTATGGATCGAAGGCCGGTCTCATGCGCATCGGCATGGATCCATCCAGCAAAAAGTTTGCGAGCCATTTCCAGCCGGACATCAAGACAGTTTACGATTTCTTCTCTGAAAAAGGCGCGCGGTCTCTTATCGGAGATAAAAGCTGTAAAATCATCACCTCAATCGCCATGTTCTACGATTTGGATGAACCGATGAAATTCATGCGCGATATTCGGGCGCTGCTTTCCAAAGATGGTGTCTGGGCATTGGAACTATCCTATTTGCCGTTGTTGCTCAAACAACTCACTTACGATCAAATCTGTCACGAGCATGTCACTTATCTTGGTCTTCGGCAGATGGATTGGATGATGAAAAAAACGGGACTTAAAATTCTGGACGTTTCGTTCAACGACATGAACGGCGGAAGTTTCTATATCATTGCCGGTCGCGAGGACGGGCCGTATCAGCCTCAAATGGGAAAAATAAAAAAACTGCTCGACGACGAGGCTTTACTGGATACCGACGAGCCTTTTTCCCGGCTTCGCAATCGCATTCTCACACATCGGGACGACGTGCGCGGTTTTTTTTCAATGATGAACGCGGCGGGCAAAAAGGTCTATGGCTATGGCGCTTCGACCAAAGGTAATATAGTTTTGAATTACTGCGGTCTCGGCGCCGCAGATTTGGTTGCCATCGGAGATCGAAATCCTGAAAAGGACGGTTTGGTCACGCCGGGCACCCGCATTCCAATTATTTCCCACGAAAAACTTCGGAAACTGAATCCCGGATATCTCTTCGTGTTGATCTGGCATTTCCGCAAGGAAGTGATTCGCGATGAAATCGCGCTTCTGAAGAACGGCTGCAAAATGGTTTTCGACTTGCCGCGATTGCATATTGTGGACGCGTCCAACTACGAACGTTATCTGGAACGTTCGTTTGAAGACCTGGCCTATTCCTTGTGAATCAACAGCCGCAACTGCTCAAATGGACTTCGCGGCGCGTGCTGGTTACGGGAGCGGATGGTTTCGTGGGATATTGGCTGGCCAACGCTTTGGCGGCGCGCGGCGCGCAGACCTGCGCGTTGATCGGGCCAAATTCCCCAGGTAATGAAAAATTCCGGCCGCGTAAAACCGGCATCAAGGTCGTACAGGGAGACATCACTGACTTGAATTTTGTTTCCAGACTTATTGCCGATTCGGCAATTGAGATCGTTTATCATCTGGCCGCGATTAACACGAACACAGGATCGGATTTGTCGCCCTATGAAATTTTTGAAACGAACATTCGCGGCGTCTATACCATTCTCGAAGCGTGCCGCACCGCGCCAAAACCCGCGTGTGCCGTCGTCGCCTCCAGCAAGGAAGTTGAAGATTGTTTTTTGCCCGGCGTGAACCGGTTGCATCATCCCTACATGACTTCCAAAGCCGCCGCCGAATTGGTGACCCGCGCTTACGGCGACACGTTCGGCCTTCTCGTGGCGCTCGTGCGATCCGACAACATCTATGGCGGCGGCGATTTCAATTGGTCCCGGCTGGTGCCCGGCACGATTCGCGCAATCCTTCACGGTGAGACGCCCGTGATTCGCAGCAACGGTCTGTTTCAACGGGATTACGTTTACATCGAGGATGCGGTGGCGGCATACATGGCCATCGGCGCGCGTCTGGATAATCCGGCGGTGAAAGGGCAATTGTTCCGCGTGGCCACCGGATTAGGAACAAGTGTTTTGGATATGGTAAAACAGATTGCCCGCGCAGCAGGATTGCCTGACATTGAGCCGCGTGTCTTAAACGAAAAATCGGAAGAACGGGTTGATACTTTCTATGCGCCGGAGTTTGAACAAACTGTGCTCGGATGGAAAAGCCAATATTCTCTGGCAGAAGGCTTATCCCGCACCTGCCAATGGTATCGCGCTTTTTTCAAGGGAGAATCCAAGACGCAAATGAAATGATTATGAGCCGATTTAGTTATGATGTAGCGGTGGCTTACCGGATTTATCCCAAAATGTCCGCCAGCCGCCCTCCGATTTTCGCCGAAGATAAATTTAAGCTGGCTGAATTTTGCCTGAAGTCCTTCAAAAACTCGCTGGGAGGATTACGGGTAAAGTTATGGGTTCTTCTGAATGACTGCCCGCCGGCTGGAAGTGCTCGATGGCCTGGGGGTGGATTATGCGATGACGGTGGACAGTTTTGACGTGCGGTGTCTTCAACCCCTGCCGCCGTTTGAACAATTGCTTGGCAATGCGGATGTGGCCGCCTGTGTCGAACACCAGGGCGGCCGTTATGTGCTCGGGCAGGGTTACACGTCGAGTTTTCTCAACGGCGGCGTGTTTCTTTGGAATGTGCCGCGCAGCCGTGACATTCGTGCGGAAATTGTCGCCCGGGGGCGCGCCCATTTCCGCACCGCGGCGGACGACCAGCACTGCCTCAACGAGGTCATCCTGACCAGATACTTCGACCACCTCAGGATTTTGCCGTGCCAATACAATTTCCGTGCCTATTTCAAGAACGGACGGCGCGGCTGGCCGACGGTCGAACATCTGGACGGCGTCATGATTTATCACAACGCCACGTGCATGGATGAGGCAAAAAAAATGTTGCCAACCAAGTCACGCGCCGAGTTGCCGCCTTTGGTCAACGACGGGCGTCCACTGACTCCGCACGAACAATTTTGGCGAAGGTTGCGAAACCGTTTCAAGCCGTGAATTGCCAAGTAAAAACTTGGGGCCGCCATTATTTTCTTCCGGCTTTCTTGCAAAGATTAAGCACACAGCAATCTCAAAAATGGGGACTTTCATTCTTGCTTTAACGCATGGGGTGAACAGAATTTACCAAAAAATTGCCATGAGCCGAGATGAAGAATTTTATCCAAAATTGCACGCGAAGGATCAAACCTACTCTGCGGGTGAATACCACATGAATTCGCTTCTGTCTCTGGGCGTTGTCGGGGCCTGGGCGAAGACCTTTAATGACCGTCCGTTCCGAATGCTCGACGTGGGTTGTGGCAAAGGTTTGTTTCCGCGCGATTTCGCTTCGGGATTAAAACAGCGTTACGGTGTTCAAACCGTCCAAGCCGCAGGCATTGATTTAGTGCGAAGCCCCGGTGATCATTTCAGCGAAGTCTGTTTGGATTTCAAATTCGTCCAGCAAAACCTCGATGGTCAACCGTTGCCGTTCGCGGATGGGAGTTTTGACTTCTTGAGCTGCAATCATGTGCTCGAACACATTTTTGAGACGGAAAAACTGGTTCGCGAATTTCGTCGGGTGCTTGCCCCGCAAGGACTGTGCGTCATCAGCGTGCCGAACACTGCTGCATGGGTGAACCGGATCCTTTTTCTGTTCGCCAGCCAGCCGCTTGGTTCGGAACTCGGCACGGAGAAAGTCACCTATGGTTTTTGGCCAACCTCGTTGCAGCCTAAATTGGAAAAATTTTCACCATCGGGACACATCCGCGATTTCACTCCGCGTGGGCTTCATGACCTGACCACTTATTGTGGCTTTGAGACGGTCGGCTGGTGGAAGCAGAGCAAAGGTCCAATCGCCCGTTTCGGCAAATGGGCTGGTCGCGGTCTGGCCATCGTGCTGAAACCGTCTGGACAAGCGGGTCACTGACGGTTTTCTCAAGGAAGCAGCGGAAGCGTCATTCACCAATACCACCACCACCGCCAAGTCTGCCGCAAATCTCGAATGATGGACGGCCGCTCTCATCGCGCGAACAATTCTGGCGGCGGTTGCGGAACCGGTTCAAACCGTGGATTGTGAAATGACGGCGCTGCCGCAATGTCCTACCGGTCGGTGAACGAGTTCAGAGCCTGCAAAAACCGCTTTTGAGTTGCCTGCCAGGAATGGGCTTGTTTGAACGCCTGCAGGCTGGCCGCATCAAGCCAGGTTTGTCCCGCCCGGGCGCGGTTCACTTCATCCAATGCCTCCTGTTGGAACGCGCGCAGATCGAAGGGACGGACATAACGCAACAGGTTTCCAAAGATGGGACGATAAGCATCCAATTCATACGCCACCACGGGAATGCCGCTGGCCAGCGCTTCGGCGATGACGATGCCCCAGCTTTCAAAGTTGCTGGGCATGAGAAACACCCGGCTCGCCTTGAGCAAACGGGATTTTTCGGTTTCCGATAGAACCACTCCCGCAAACGACACGTGCTTTTGCAGTCCCAAGGCTTCAATTTGCGGTCGCAATGGTCCTTCCACCTTCCCGACTAGGATGGCGCGGAAATCCGGCACTTTGCCCGCCAGATAAGCCAGCGTTGCCAGAAGGTCCTCGATGCCTTTTTGGCGATGCACCCGGCCAATCCAGATGACATCAAACTGTTTGGGCTGCGCCGGGGTGTTTTCCGCCGCCGCCAGGTCAAAACCTTCGGAAGTGAAAAACAATTCCGATTCATCATAATCCATCCGCAAAAAGGCCGGCTGCATGGCGGGATGGACATACAACAGCCGTTTGTTCGGGCAGGATCGGAATCGTGAAAGCGCGTATTTCTGGCTCAGGAAAAAGTGGAGCGAAGCCAGCCGCTTGACGTCAACATCCGGACGTCCCCGCCGCACGATTTGCATCAGTCCCGGCGCCTGCGTATGCACGATCATCAACTTCCGGCGGGCCGGACAGCGGACAACGGGAATCGCATCAAACCAGTAATCGCTCGTCGCATAGACGTAATCATCCGGGGTGACGCGCCCGCACAATTCCAGCGACCGCCGGTAGCGGCCGTAAAAATCCCGGAACATCGCCAACTGTCCGCGCAACGAACCCTGGTTGACCTCCGCCATTTTGGCATCATCCGTCAACGTGACGGTGCCGGGCAGGTTGTACGCCTCGATGATTTTCCGGAACGCCTGCCCGCCGAAATAATTCAATTCATAACCCTCTTCCGCGGCGGCCCGGGCGGATTTCAAAAAATGGATGTCACCGCCGGCGACATTGGTTCCGAATATGCCATTGCAGAAAAAATGGATTTTGGCGCGCTTCATAAACCGCAGGCGGTCAGATTCATTTTTTCAAGGTTTGTTTTACCTGCAACCTGGCGATGAGGGTCTTGTCCTTGCCGTGTCGCCGGTACGTCAGCACGCCCCACGCGTTGCCCAGCACATTGGCGAGGCTTGCCGGCACATGCCAGAGCCAGCGCGGGTCACCGTCACGAACCAATCCACGCAACGTGTGCCACATTGGGCCGGCGAATGTGACGCAATAGACGCCCGCCAGCCAGAGCGGCACCGGCGGTTTTTCTTTCATCCAATTTGTTTTTGCCTCCTCCTGGACGCGGAGAAAATGCACCGTGGCCCGGCGGCGCTTTTGCACAAAACCCCAGAGCGTCTGAACGTAGTAATGATGCACGCCACGTCCGCGAATCCGCAGCCATTCGCGCTTGCCCCCGCGCATCAGGTGCAGGGCCGCATGCGTGTCCTGGAAATGAACCTGGGCCTTCACCAATTCCAGATCGGTGCGGCGAAAAACAAATCCATTGGCGCCGAGCGGATACGAAAGCGAATCGCCGGGCAGCGTCCAGCGCTCCACTTCGCCGGCCTGGGCCACGAGCTTCGGGTTCGTGCTCATCAACCAGGCAATCGGATCGCTGATGTGCAGCCGGTGGGTGAGATAGGCGCAGAACGAGCTCATTTTGGGCGACGGTAAATAGTAACTTTCCACGCCGAGCGCCTGAGGATTTGCTGTGAGCGCCTTCACGGCCAGTTCGATGTAATCGGGATGGGTAATTTCGTTGTCCGCATCCACAAACACGATGTATTCGCCGGTCGCGTGCTGAAGCGCGAGGCGTTTGCCTTCCTCCATGTTTTTGCCGTTGTCGTCAATGACGATCGCGCCGTAACGTTTGGCTATTTCGCGTGTGCGATCGGTCGAGTGCGCGTCGGCCAGCAGAATTTCGTAGTGGTCGCGTGGATATGTCTGGCGCGTGATGGACGACAGGACATTATCCAGCAACGCCTCCACGTTGAGTGTGGGCATGATGAAGCTGACGCGCGGCAGATTTTCTGAACCGGACTGCATAAGGTGAGTGTGGCCGAAGACGGCGGTAAATTCAAATCAGCTTTGCGCGCAGGGCTTGTGCTGTTTCATGGTGAAGAGCCAGACGAAAAATAAAATGCCGAACGCGACACCGGCGGTGATTGGCATCGTTTGCAGCAACGCCGCCGGAGTTTTTCCGGTTCCGAGCAGTGTCAGCCAGTAAGTGAGGCCGAGCGCGCCATAGAGCAGGGAAATTTTTAACCAACGGCTGGCAAGCGCCCAAAGCGCGAGCGCCTGCAGCAGCCCGACGAAGACCATTGTCACCGCAAATGGGCCGACCAGCTCGGCGGCTGGCGGTGTATATTTACCGAGAATTTTCAGGCAGAACGCCCGCAGCACAAAAAGACAGATTGCGCCAAAAACCAAGGCGAGGCCGGAAAGCCCGAATAATTTGAGCTGCTCCGCCACGATACCACCCGCGCGCTGGCCGGAACGCGAGGTGAACAATACCATCAGCAGCGGCGCAACGGTCAGGGGCAGCGCGCGCGCCAAAATCCCGACGGCGGCATAGGCATCGAGTTCTTCTTTAGCGAAAAATTTGTTTGCCACCAGGTAGTCGCCTTGAAAAAAACAAAAGTTGCCGGCCACAAACGCCGCGCTGACGATGAAGTATTGGGCGAACTCGCGGTTCCACGGCGGGACCGGCTCGCCGTGCAGCGACAAATCCTTTCGCCAGAAAAGCAGGACGAGATTGGCCAGCAGCGCGAAGGCCGAGGCGAGCACGGCGGTTTCCGCCGACGGCCATTTGAAGGTGATGAGCCAGCCGAAAGAAACGCGCAGCAGCATGGCCAGAAATCCGATGAGCGCGAGCCGTTTGAACCACGCGAGACCCTGGCACAACGCCGTGGCCAGCGAAGCCCACAGACCCAGGAGCGCGCAGCCGAGCGTCACCAGCATCAGGCTTTCGGGGTAGTGGAAAAAATCGCTCAAAGGCTTGGTGACAATCACCGCCAGCACCGAACCGGCAATGGTGAATCGGAACAGAAATTTCCGGCAGCCCAGGAGCAAGCCTTGCAGCCGTGCGCTGTCGCCGCTGGCATTGAAATGCGCGATGTAATGCGTGACGGCAAAGGTGGCCACCGCTGGCAGCAGACCCAGCAGCGTCATCAAACCGCCCAACGCGCTGTTCGCGTTGCCGTATTGGCCCGGCCCAGCACGCCTTGAAAGGCCAGATGGCCCAGCCCGGTGACAAAACTGATGGCGGAGAAAATGATGCCGCTCCGCAACAGATTTCCGGCGCGTGAATCGCTTTTCATACCAGCGGGTGCAATGCCTTTTCGTGGGCGCGCACCCATTCAAAAATGTCAGCGACGGTTTGGGTCACGCCGCGTTTCGGACGCCAGTTGGTTCGCGCAAACAATTTGGAACAATCGGCGAGGAAAATCCGCAAATCGGCCTGGCGGTTTTCCGGTTCGGCGCCAACCGGCACTTCTCGTCCGACAACTTTCCGGCACACGGCGGTCAGTTCTTGAAGCGAAACGGAAATTTCCAGCCCGCCGCCAACGTTGCCGAGCCAGCCGTCCCAACGGTCGAAGTTGGAAATTTGCTCTTCGACCAGTTCGCAAAGGTCGGCCACGTGCAGCACGTCCCTGACCTGTTTGCCGATGGCGCCGTAGCCAATGTAAGAAAGCGGTTTGCCGAAATAGTGACGCAGCACCCACAACGACACGACGCCTTGATCCACCTTGCCCATTTGCCACGGTCCGGCAATGACGCCGCAACGGTTGATGGCCGCTCGAAGTCCAAATCCGGCGCGGTATTCCTCAATCAACCCTTCGCTGGCAAACTTGGTCAGCCCGTAAAGCGAGCGCGCGCCTTGGGCCGCGCATTCTTCGCGGACGCCTTGCGAGGAAATCAGCGCTCCGGCGGCGTCCAGCCACTCAAAACGCGTTTCGCTTTCGCGCCAGGGATGCGCTTCCAGCGGGGCCATGGGATAAACGCGGCTGGTGGAAAGAAACAAAAAATGGCTTTGCCATTGCCGGGCTTTTTCAAGGCAGCGGTAGGTGCCCAGAAAATTTGTTTCCATGAGATAGTCCGGCGAGTCGGCGTAACCGGCCAGCACGGAAGGTTCGGCGGAACATTCAATGATGGCCTCAAACGGCCCGGTGGGGAACTGCTCAGCGGACCGGATGTCGCCTTTGGCGAACTCCACCCCGGCTTCACGCAGCCGGGGCAGATTTAATTCGGAACCGGGCCGGTGCAAGTTGTCCATGGCGATGACGCGAGTTTGAGGGTGGCGTCGCTTCAGGAACACGGCGAGATTGCCGCCGACAAAGCCCGCGCCGCCGGCGATCAAAATGCTTTCTGGAAAGGCAGGCATGATTCAACTGGCCAGGCAGGCGTGATGGATTTCTTCGAGAATCTGCCCCAGGTTATATTGAAATTTCCAGGCGGGATAGTGACTTTGGAATTTCCGCACGTCGCTGATCCACCAAATATGGTCGCCGATGCGGTTGTTTTCCTCGTAAGTCCATTTCAATTTGTGGCCGCTGATTTGTTCGCACAGGTCAATCGCTTCGAGCATGGAACAATTTGAATGGCGGCTGCCGCCGATGTTGTAAACCTCGCCCGAGCGCGGCTTGAGGAAAAATTGCCAGAAGGCTTCCACCAAATCGTGGCTGTGAATGTTGTCGCGCACCTGTTTGCCTTTGTAGCCGAACACCCGATAGGGTGTGCCGGTCACGGTGCAGCGCATCAGGTAAGCAAGGAAACCGTGTAATTCCGTGCCGGCATGGGCCGGTCCAGTCAGACATCCGCCACGGAAACACGCCGTCTTCATTCCAAAATAACGCCCGTATTCCTGCACCAGCACGTCCGCCGCGACTTTCGATGCGCCGAACAACGAGTGTTTGGTCTGGTCAATGCTCATTGTTTCCGGGATGCCGGGTTCGCAGGCGTGACCGGGTTTGATTTCCCAGCGCTTTTCCAGCTCGACCAACGGCAGGTAATTGGGCGTGTCGCCATAAACCTTGTTGGTGGAGGTGAAGATGAAAACGGCCTCCGGACAAAATTGTCGCGTCGCCTCCAGCAAATTGAGTGTCGCGGTGGCGTTGACGCTGAAGTCCGCGTGCGGATCGCGCGCTGCCCAATCGTGTGAGGGTTGCGCCGCCGTGTGGATGATCAGGGTGATGTCCTTGCCGAGTTGGCGGAGCAGATTTTCGACAGCCCGACGGTCGCGGATGTCAAAGTCGTGATGTTGATAATTCGGGATGGACTCGATGAGTTTCCGGCGGTTGGCCAGCGTGGAGGCGCCGTCACCGAAGAACCAGCGTCGCAAGTCATTGTCAATGCCGACCACCTTGAGGCCCGCTTGAGCAAATCGCTTAACACTTTCTGAACCAATCAAGCCGGCTGCGCCAGTTACAATTACAGTGCTCATAAAAAATTGGCGGCGTCAGGAGAAAATTTTTTCCGACAGGCCGTTTTTACGCTTAAATAAACAGCTTCAGTGGGAGTGGGCTTCGGGCGCAAGCGGATTCTACACGTTTCAGGTTAATGAGGCTTGCGGGCGCGAATCAGCAAAAAATGACCGCGCTTGGAAGCGATTCGCTCCAGCACTCGACTCAGGCCGTCGGGCAGCGGCAGAAGGCTGATGGAACGCACCTCGGCGTCAAAGCCGGCAAGTGCAAACAACTCCCGGGCTTGGTGCACTGTTAACACACGCACATGACCTGAGATGCCGGCAAAGGCGGGGTGGTCAATGGGCACGTGTTCAACTATTGGCTCGTTGTAATGAAGTCCTAGTGGATTACCGAGGTAACGCCCGCAAATCTGCATTAGCGAAAATGGCGTATAACCCAGGCACAACGCAAAGCAATTCAACAAGCTGGACAGATTTTCTGACATGATGATTGCCGTGCCGCCGGGTTTGAGTACCCGGTAAGTTTCCTCGACGAATAACCGTGTGTTGTGCAGATGCTCGATCACCTGGGAACTGAACACCACATCGAATTTGCCGTCTTCAAAGGGCCAGCGTCCGTTCAAATCGTAACTGAATACCTTGATCCCGCGCTGTTCGGCTTTGGCTTTGAGCGGTGGCGCGCCTTCCACCCCGTAAAATTCAGTCGGAACCTGCTTGAAATACCGGAATAACATGTTCCCGTCACCGCAACCCACATCCAACAAACTCTGCGGTGATAGATCAACTACAGCTCGCCCCCCCCAATCATTGCAACGTTGAATGCCCAGATGCCGCTGGCGGTCGCCAAAACGCTGGAGTGTTTTCAGGATAAAATTTGCCATTGAGAATTGTATTTTTTGTCTTCAGTAACAGAAATGGCCGGTTGTGGCAAAGTGAATCGAAACCCGGTGGGGGCGGGGTGACATTTGCAGGCTGGAACGCGCCAAAAATGCTGGCTAGCCCTGCCAGCACGCATTAAACTTCGCGCCCAATCATGGAAAAAGTTTTTGTCACCGGGGCCGCCGGTTTTATCGGCAGCAATCTCGTTGACCGGCTGCTTGCCGGCGGGAAACACGTCGTCGGCTGGGACAATTTCTCCACCGGCCAGCGTGAATTTCTGGAATCGGCGTCAACCAATCCCAAATTCAAACTCATCGAAGGCGATTGTCTGGATTTGTCCGCGTTGATCCGCGCGATGGCGGGATGCGATTTCGTTTTTCATCTGGCCGCGAATGCAGACGTCCGTTTCGGCCTCGACCACCCGCACAAGGATTTGCAACAAAACACCGTTGCTACTTTCAACGTGCTGGAAGCCATGCGCGCCAACGGCATCAAAGGCATCGCCTTCAGCTCCACCGGCAGCGTCTATGGCGAGGCGGAGATTATCCCGACGCCGGAAAATCATCCGTTCCCGATCCAGACCTCCCTTTATGCCGCGTCCAAAGTCGCCGGCGAAGGATTCATTCACGCTTATTGCGAGGGCTACGGATTTGAAGGTTACATTTTCCGGTTTGTCTCGATTCTCGGCGAACGCTACACGCACGGTCACGTGTTGGATTTTTACAAACAACTGCTTGCTCATTCCGGCCACTTGAAAGTTTTGGGTGATGGCACGCAGCGGAAATCCTATCTCTACATCGGGGACTGCCTGGACGCGATGCTGCACGTCGTAACTCGCGCCACGGCCAAACAAGCCAAACATGGTGTCGAAACCTACAACCTCGGCACGGACGAATACGTTCAGGTTAACGACTCCATTCGTTTCATTTGTCGCGCGCTCGGCCTCAAGCCAAAATTGGAATACTCCGGCGGCAATAAAGGTTGGGTCGGCGACAACCCGTTTATTTTTCTCGACACCAAAAAAATCTGCGCCACCGGCTGGAAAACCACACTCACCATTGAGCAATCCGTCATCCGCACGCTCCAATGGCTCCAGCAGAACCAATGGGTGCTCCAACGCCGATGAATGTCACCGTCCTCGGCCTCTGGCATCTCGGCTGCGTCACCGCTGCGTGCGGCGCGCGGCATTTCCAGGTTGTCGGACTCGACTTCGACGAGGCGAACATCGCCAAACTTGATTCCGGCCAGGCTCCGCTTTTCGAGCCGGGGCTGAATGAACTCATCACTGCCGGTCTTGCCGCAAAGAAACTTTCGTTCACCACCGATCCCAAAATCGCGTGCGCCCGCGCCGACGTGCTCTGGCTTTGCTACGACACGCCGGTCAATGAAAACGACGAATCGGATGTGGACTTCGTTCTCGCCAATCTCCGCCGCGCGCTGCCGCAGCTGCCCAAAGGCGCGCTGGTATTGATTTCCGCCCAACTGCCCGTCGGCACCTGCCGCCGGCTGGAAGCCGAATTTCCGCAATTTCATTTCGCCTGCTCACCCGAAAATCTGCGGCTGGGCAGGGCGATTGACGCGTTTGAAAAAGCCGGGCGCGTTATCGTCGGCATCCGTGACGACGCGAAAAAAGCACTGCTCGAAAAACTGTTCACACCGTTCACTCCGCAAATTTTATTCATGCGCACCGAGTCGGCCGAGATGGTGAAGCACGCTCTTAATTCATTTCTCGCGCTTTCCATCACGTTCATCAACGAGATTGCACGATTGGGCGAACACGTCGGCGCGGACGCCAAGGAGGTTTCCGCCGGTTTGAAAAGTGAACCGCGCATCGGGCCAAAGGCTTATCTCGGTCCCGGTGGTCCGTTTGCCGGCGGCACGCTCGCGCGTGACGTTGTTATGCTGACCAAACTGGCGGCCGCGAAAAATGAAAAAATTTCCGTCATTTCGGCCATCACGCAGAGCAACGATCTGCATCGTGGTTGGGCGTTGCGGCGATTGCAATCGCGTCTCGGCGATTTGCGCGGAAAGAAAATCGCCGTGCTCGGCCTGACTTACACCACCAACACTGACACACTCCGCCGCAGCGCGGCGGTGGAATTGTGCCGGAATCTTCTGGCGGAGGGCGCGGGCGTTCACGCCTTTGACCCGGCGGTGAAACAATTGCCCGCCGAACTCGCCGGGGTGCGGCTCGCTTCCCAAATAACCGGGGCGCTGAACGGCGCGGACGCCGCTGTGGTTTGCACCGAGTGGCCTGAATTTCGTGGGGCGGATTGGGCGAAAATTGCCCCGGCCATGCGCCAGCGCATTTTTGTGGACGCCAACCGTTTTTTGGAAAAGGAATTGAAAAACCTGCCCGCCGTCGAACATTTTTCCGTTGGTCGCGTTTGAATATGAAACTTAAAGGTATCAATGCGCTCATCACCGGCGGCAGCCAGGGACTCGGCAAAGCCATCGCCGGGCATTTCCTGGTCGAAGGCGCGAACGTCGTCCTTTGTGCGCGCGGGGAAAAGGAGTTGCTCGCCACGCGCGACGAACTGGCAAAACAATTTCCTTCGCAAAAAGTCCCGGCAAAGATTTGCGACGTTTCCAGCGAAACCCAAGTGAACGAACTCGTCGCGTTCGCGTTGCATGAACTCGGACCGCTTCACGCGCTGGTATTGAACGCTGGTATTTACGGCCCGATGGGCGCGACGGAATCCGTTTCGCTCGAAGAATGGCGTCGCGCGATGGACATCAATCTTTACGGTGTGTTGCTCCCGTGCCGCGCGGTCATTCCGCATTTCAAAAAAAGCGGTCATGGCAAAATTGTCATTCTTTCCGGCGGTGGTGCGACGAATCCATTGCCGAACATCAGTGCTTACGCCGCATCGAAGGCCGCGGTGATCCGCCTTATGGAAACGTTGGCGGAGGAATTGAAAACGTTTTGCGTGGACGTGAACGCAATTGCACCCGGAGCTTTGGCGACGCGGCTGGTGGACGAAGTTCTGGCCGCCGGTCCGGAAAAAGTCGGCGCGGCGTTCTACGAGAAGAACAAGCAATGGAAAGATAAAGGCGCCACGCCGCTTGAACTTGGCGCGAACCTCGCGGTCTATCTCGCCAGTGCGCAAAGCGATGGTATTACTGGCAAGCTCATCAGCGCCCAGTGGGATCCGTGGGAAAAACTCCACGAACTCAAGGATGACTTGAACAGCGACATTTACACGCTGCGCCGCATCGTGCCGAAGGACCGCGGCAAAACGTGGGGGGATAGATGAACCCCAAAATGAAGCGCACCTTTTGGAGTGCGGCGGGAAGCGAAGCGCCACGCCGCTTTCATGGTTCTTCACGGCGCCCCCAAAGCGGTGTCGTCGCTGCGCTCTGCCACCGCAGTCCATAAAAGGAATTTGAATGAATTACGCCATCATTGGATGCGGATTGATTGGGAAAAAGCGGCTGGCCGGTTTGCCCGCCGGTTTCAAACTCGCCGTGGCATGTGATACGAATCTGGCGCGCGCCGAAGAATTGGTGAAGCTCGCCAAAACCGGCCGCGCCGTCGCCGATTTCAAACAAGCCGTCGCCGATCCGCAGGTGGACGCGGTGATCGTGGCGACCATCAATTCCGTGCTTGCCGGGGTTGCCGCCGCCGCCATCCGCGCGGGCAAACACGTCATCGTTGAAAAACCGGCGGGCATTTCCGTGAAGCAAATTGACGAATTGATTTCACTCGCGGAGAAGCGCGGCGTTTGCGTCCGTGTCGGGTTCAATCATCGTTATCATCCGGCGTTCATCAAGGCACGCGAGATTTTTGCGTCCGGCGTGATGGGCGAATTGATGTTTATTCGCGCGCGTTACGGCCATGGCGGGCGTGTGGGTTACGACAAGGAATGGCGCGCTGACCCGAAGCTTTCCGGGGGCGGCGAATTGATTGACCAGGGAATCCATTTGATTGATCTGGCGGGCTGGTTTCTTGGTTCTTTCACAAAAGTGGAGGGTCAGGCGACGACGTATTTCTGGAACATGCCGGTGGACGACAATGCTTTTTTGAATTTGCAGACGGCCAAAGGCCGGACGGCGTGGCTGCACGTCAGTTGCACCGAGTGGAAGAATCTTTTCTCATTCGAGATTTACGGGCGTAACACCAAGCTGCACATCGAGGGTCTTGGCGGCAGTTACGGTGTCGAGAAGCTTTATCATTACCAGATGAAGCCGGAAATGGGACCTCCAGATACGAAGTTGTATGAATTTCCAGGCCCGGACGAGTCATGGCGAATCGAGATGACCGAATTCGAAGAGGATATCCGTCAACAACGCAAGCCGGACGCCGGTCTTGCGGAAGCGCGCGCGGCACTCCAAATTGTCGAAGAAATTTATAAGAAAAGCGGAATGTCGGATTTATGATCATCGCGCGTTCTCCACTTCGTGTCACGCTCGGCGGCGGCGGGACGGATTTGCCGTCGTATTACGAAAAGTTCGGCGGCTTCCTCATCGCCGCGGCAATTGATAAATATGTTTACATCACCGTGCATGAAACATTCGTACCCGACCTCATCGTCAAATATTCCGAACTGGAGCGTGTGCCGGACGCGGCGCAATTGAAGCACCCGATCCTCCGTGAAGCTTTTGCCCTGCTTGGCTTGGACGGGCGCGGACTGGAACTGGCCTCGATGGCCGACATTCCCGCCGGCACGGGACTCGGTTCGTCCGGCAGTTTCACCATCGCACTGCTCAAGGCGCTGCACGCCCACAAAAAAGACCTGGTGCATCCCGCCGAACTCGCCGCGCAGGCGTGCGAAATCGAACTGGGGCGCCTCAAGGAACCCATCGGCAAACAGGATCAATACATCGCGGCTTACGGCGGCATCACTTGTTTCAAATTTCTTCCCGATGGCAAAGTTGAAGCGTGGCCACTGAAGCTTGCCGATGAAACGCGCGACAATCTCGAAGACAATTTGCTCCTCTTTTTCACCGGTTATTCGCGTTCGGCGTCGGCGATTCTGAAAGAGCAGGACCAGAAATCGAAACAAGCCGACGCGGGGATGATTGAAAATCTGCACTTCATCAAAGACCTCGGCCTGCAAAGCCAGCGTGCGTTGGAAGCCGGGGATTTGCGCGAGTTTGCGCGGCTCATGGATGTGCATTGGCAACGCAAAAAACAGCGCAGCGGTGGGATGAGCAATCCGAAGATTAACGAGTGGTATGACCTCGCGATGGCCAGCGGCGCGCTCGGCGGCAAACTCATCGGTGCGGGCGGCGGCGGCTTTCTGATGTTTTATGCCGACGACAAGGCCAGGCTCCGCCACGCCATGCGGCAGGCCGGGCTCAAGGAAGTCCGCTTTCGTTTTGATTTCGAAGGCACGAAACTGGTCATCTCGTGAGCGCGCCGCTCGACATTCCCGTCGCCATTCTTGCGGGCGGACTCGCCACACGATTGCGGCCCATCACGGAAAAAATTCCCAAATCGCTCGTGCCCGTCGCGGGCAAACCGTTTCTGGCGCACCAGCTCGATTTGCTTCAGTCCCGCGGCATCCGCCGCGCAGTGCTGTGCATCGGTTATCTCGGCGAAATGATTCAACGCGAGTTCGGCAACGGCTCGACCTATGGCATCCGGCTGGATTATTCATTCGATGGCCCGAAACCGCTTGGCACGGGTGGCGCAATCAAACGCGCGCTGCCGCTGCTCGGCGATGAGTTTTTTGTGCTCTACGGGGATTCGTATTTGCCGGTTGAATACCGTCCCATCGCGGAATTTTTCCGGCATAGCGGCAAGCTCGGCTGCATGACCGCCTATCGCAACGAGGGGCGTTACGACACCAGCAACGTCGTTTTTCGCGACGGTGAAATCGCGGTTTATGACAAAAAGAACCGCCCGCCGGAAATGCGGCACATTGATTACGGCCTGAGCCTGTTCAAAGCGGCAGTGTTTAATTCATATTCCGCCGACGAGCCGTTCGACCTGGCCGAAGTCATGAGCAAGCTCGTCCGTCAAAAGCAATTGGCCGGCTTTGAAGTTCGGGAAAGATTTTACGAGATGGGCTCGCCCGCCGGGTTGGCTGAATTGGAAAAAATCCTAAGCCCCTAAATCCTGATTTCGAAATAATGATCAATGTCCCAGATCCAAATCATTCGGGCTTCGGGCTTGTTTCGTCATTAGGATTTGGAAATTAGGGCTTTTTTTTTGAGCGTCCGTGCCTCATTTTTCTGACAACAAACCATGAGCTTTACCAAACAATTCCTCGACGAAGTCCAAAAACTTGTCTCCGAACTCAACCCGGACGCCATCGAAAAATCCGTGGCCGAACTGGCGCGCGTGCGCGAGCGCGGCGGACGGCTGTTCATCCTCGGCGTCGGCGGCAGCGCGGCCAACGCCAGCCACGCCGTCAACGACTTCCGCAAAATCTGCGGATTCGAGGCTTATGCGCCCACCGACAACGTTTCTGAACTGACTGCCCGCACCAACGACGAAGGCTGGGCCACGATTTTCGCCGAGTGGCTCAAAGGCAGCCGGCTGAACGCGAAGGACGGCCTGCTCATTTTTTCCGTCGGCGGCGGCAATCTGGAGAAAAACGTCAGTCCCAACCTGGTCAGCGCCATTCAACTCGCCAGGCAGGTTGGCGCCTCGGTTGTCGGCGTCGTTGGACGCGACGGCGGTTACACCGCGAAGGAAGCGACGGCGTGCGTCATCGTGCCGACGGTCAATCCGGCTCACGTCACGCCGCACAGCGAAGCGTTTCAGGCGGTGATCTGGCATTTGTTCGTGTCGCATCCCAAACTCAAAGTCGCCCAAACAAAATGGGAAAGCACCCGTTGACCAAAACTTCCGAGAAGCGATTTGCAGCAAAATTGCTCTTTCAATTTCGTGTCGTGGTTGAAGGCGATTCAGGAAAACGCAGATTGTGTGAGGAGCGGATTGTTTCGCTTACCGCAACCGACGGCAAAGCTGCTTTGCGTGAAGCTAAGAGGAAGGGGTATGCCGCCCAATACAAGTATAAAAATACAGACGGAAATCCATTCTGTTTTGAATTTGTCGGTGTCTTGGAATTACTTTGCCTAGACCCGGGATGCGAAGCTGATGAAGTTTGGTATGAAATAGTTGAACGAATTTTACCGATGGAAAGGAAGCATCGCTTGATTCCACCAGAGAAAAAATTAAGCGCCATACGGAACAAGGAGTAGTCATGTCGAACGTCCAGTTGCAAAAAGCTGTTTTTCTCGACCGTGACGGTGTCATCAATCGTGCTTTAGAGCATGCCGGATTGCCATATCCGCCGACCAGCATGGGTGAATTTGAAATTCTTCCCGATGTTCCTGTTGCGTGTGCGAAACTCAAGCAGGCCGGGTTTTTGCTTGTCGTGGTGACCAACCAGCCGGACGTGGGGCGTGGCACGCTCCAAAAAGAAATCGTCGAAGCCATCCATGCCGGAATGTGCCGCCAGTTGCCGATTGACCGCGTCGAAGTTTGTTACCATCCCGGCCAGGGCACGTCCGACTGCGACTGCCGCAAGCCAAAGCCGGGGATGTTGCTGCGCGCCGCGCGCGAACTCAGCATTGACCTCGCCCAAAGCTGGATGGTGGGCGATCGCTGGCGGGACATTGATTGCGGCCATGCCGCCGGCTGCCGGACGATTTTCATTGATCGTGGTTACACGGAAGCGTTGAAACAACAGCCCGATTTCCGCGCAAAGAATTTGTTGGAAGCAGCGGAAATTATTCTGGCCGGCGGAAAATGAGTTGAACATTGGCGCGGCGGCCTTATCTTCCGTTGCGCACGGCAACAAAAACACGACGCATGAAAAATCTGGCCAGCCTCAAAGTAAAAATTTTCGCCGACGGTGCGGACAAAGCGGGAATGTTGCAACTGAACGCAAATCCGCTCATCAAAGGCATGACCACCAACCCCACGCTCATGCGCAAGGCCGGGCTCACCGATTTTGAAGCGTTCGCGCGCGACATTTTGCAGCACATCACGGAGAAACCGATTTCGCTCGAAGTGTTTTCCGATGAATTTCCAGAAATGCGGCGGCAGGCACTGAAAATCAAGGACTGGGCGAAAAACGTCTATGTCAAAATTCCCATCACCAACACGCGCGACGAATCTTCACTGCCGCTCGTCCGCGAACTGGCACTTGAAGGCGTGAAGCTCAACGTCACTGCGATTCTTACCCTGGAGCAGGTCGCCGGTGTTGCCAAGACGCTGAATTCCAAAGTACCGGCGGTCGTGTCCGTGTTCGCCGGTCGCATTGCGGACACCGGCGTTGACCCGATGTCGCAGATGTGTGAGGGCAAAAAACTCCTGGCCGGTCTGCCCCAGGCGGAATTGCTCTGGGCGAGTGTCCGTGAAGTGCTGAACATTTTTCAGGCGGACGATTGCGGCTGCGCCATCGTGACCGTGCCGCACGACATTCTGGCCAAGGCGATGAAGATGACCGGAATGGACTTGAAAGAATTGTCGCTGGATACCGTGAAGATGTTCGCCGCTGACGCGAAGGCGGCAGGCTTTTCTTTGTAATCCGCACAGCTTAAATCAGTTTGTTGATCGTGTCGAAAACACTTTCAACCGTCACCGATGCCATGCACGCCAACAATTCTTCGCGTGTGCCTTTAATGTCGCCACCGTCGTAACGGTAGTAATCCAGTCCGCGCCCGTTCACGACGGGATTTTTCACGAGTGTGAACGGATTACCGTAAGGAAAGTTGGTCACGTTCAGCGTCGGCGCTTCGATGACGATTTGTTTCGGCACTTTCATTGCGGCAGCCAAGTGCATCAAAGCCGTATCCACGCTCAAAAATGCGCTGCAACGTTTCATCAATGCCGCCGTCTGCCGCAAATTTTTTGTGTTGGCTTGCAGCACACGCCCCAAATTGCCTTGCGCCAAAATCACTTCATGGTCTTTGACCTCCTCCGGTCCGCCAAACAAAAGCATGCGAATGTCAGACCGCTCGCCGGTCAATCGCCGGACCAACCCCGCGTAGTTTTTTAATGGCCAGCGCTTCAGCGGCAGATTTTTCGTGCCGCCGGAACCGGCGTGAACGCCGAGCAATTTTTGTCCTGCGAGTTTGTGCCGGGCGAGAAAATCATCCGCCCATTGTTCCTCGTCCGCCGTCAAAAAAACTTCAATTTGATGCGCCGGCAGTTTTATCTGCGCACCGAGCAACGGCAGCACGGCGAAATTATTTTCAATCGAGTGCCGGGTGTAATCCTGCGGCAACGTGCGGTTCACCAACCAGCGGTCGAGCGCGCCGAAACATTCGTATTCATGGCTGATACGTGTCGCTGCGCCGACGATACGCGCTGTCACACGATAATGAATCCGGCTTTGTGGATGCGTGTTGATGGAAAAGTCGTAATGCTCCCGCCGCAGACTCCAGAGAAACCGCAGTGCCTCCAGCTTGCCGCATTGCATCAGGTTTTTTTGATGGACGCGGTTCAGGTGCGGATTGTTTTCCAGCAAACCCCTCGAGCCGTTCCAAAGCGCGAACGCGTCAATGGTCGCGTCGGGAAAATTCGCGCGCAGTTCGTGAATCAATGGCGTGGCCAGCAGCGTGTCGCCGATACCCGCGAGCGAAATGACCAGAATTTTCATTTGTTGCAATTCTTGGTAGGGCTGATCCCGCATTGCGGGACCTGGACGCGCGGCAGCGCGTCCCTACCATTTTCACAGCCGTGAAATTTTTTCGAGCAACGCCGTCGTGGATTTGCCCGGCACAAATGGGATGATGACGATTTTCCCGCCCGTCGACTCCACCGCGCGCCGTTCGTCCTGATTCAACGTGTCCAGGGTGTAATCGCCACCTTTGACGTAAATATCGGGTTTGGCGGCCGAAAGGAATTTCGTGGCGGTCTTTTCCGCAAAAACGCAAACCCCGTCCACGCTCGCCAGTGCGGCGAGCACAGCGGCGCGGTCGGCTTCGACATTTACCGGTCGCCCCGAACCCTTCAACTGCCGCGTTGCGTCATCGCCGTTGACACCGACGAGCAGCGCGTCTCCGAAACGGCGCGCCGATTCGAGGTAGGTCACATGACCCAGATGCAGGATGTCGAAACAGCCGTTGGTGACGACCAGTTTCCTGCCACTGGCGCGCATGACCGCCCGCCACTCTGGCAATTTGTCCCACGCAATGATTTTCTCACGGAAGTTCACGCCGTCATTTTGCCCGTGCCGCTCCGCTTGGCAATGATTTACCGCCGGAGCAGCCGACGTGAGTCGGCTCGGACTTTTCTTTTAAGAAGAATGAGCGGACTCATGTCCGCTGCTACAATTTCGACAACAATCTCCACACGCGCAACGCCTCGGTCACGCCCCACGCCTGTGCGTCACAACCGCGTTGTGCGTGTGGCGCGTCGCCATCCAGAATTTCCGGAATCTGGCCGAGGCAGCCTTCGTTCAGCAATTGCTCCACGCTGCCCAAATACGCTTTCGCCGCCGCGACGGCTTCCGCCGCTCCCGCATCGCGGGACCACGCGCGCGCGAGCGCTTCGCAAAAAACCGGAAACGTCCACGTCCACGCCGTGCCGTTGTGATAGGCCGGTTTGCGGCGCGTGTCCTCGTCACCTTCGTAATGCGGCCAATAGGGCTCGATGGGGTTGTTGAGCAGTTGGCCATCGCGCCAGATCGGCAGCGGGACCGAAACCGGCAATGGCGCGAGTGACCGCAACGCACCAGGCACAACCAGATATTTTTGCGCCACCTCAACACAGCGTTTGGCGCGTTCGCCGGTCACGAGTCCGAGGCTGACGGCAAACAGATAATTGCCGCGGAGCGCGTCGTCGGGGGTGGCTTCGCGAGCAGCGACACCGGGTTTGGCCAGCAGCACGTCAGCCGGCCAGCCCTTGTCTTCGAGCCAGAAAAATTTTTCGAGCGAGGCCAGTGCGCGGTCGGCAAGATCGCGCCATTTTTTTTGTTCGGCTGACACCGTTTGGAGTTCCGCGTTTACGCGGCCTTGGTGTTCATTCGCAGCCTTGCCGCCTGAAGGCGTAACTCCAAACGATTTTCCGCCTCGTTGCCCGGTGGCACTTCCAGTCGCGCTGATTTTTTCAAGCTGACGCAAGAGACGGATCCACAGAGCTTGAATTTCCACCGGATACCCTTCGCGCGGCGTGCCAGCGGGATGGTTCGTGTCCATCCAGGTGAAATGAGCCGGACTCCAGATCAACGCGGAATCGGCGTCCATGCGGATGCCGTTCGGCGTGCCCTTCGCGTAATTCACGGCAATGCTGAACAACACATCGCGGATTGTGCGCCCATTTTCATCAACCAATACGGAATAAAAATCATCGGTGGGAGGGACGCCGTGTCGGCGTCCCATTTTTTTGGATGAAGTCAGAGACGGCGGCACGCCGTCCCTCCCAAGATCAGCAAATTCTTCGCACACGAGAGCGAACCACAACGGCGCGTCGGAGGTGTCGTGGTTGGAGGCGTTGTCGCCGAAAATGGCGTTGGGCAGCGTGCCGTCCTTCTCGAATTTCGCGAACGCGAGCAAAATTTGCCTTACTTCGTCAATCATTCCGGCGGCGAGCAAACCGCGACAGGCAATGAACGTGTCGCGGCCCCAGTCCAAAAACCACGGATAACCGGCGATGACGGTTTTGCCTTTGCCGCGCCGGACGACGAATTGTCTGGAGGCGCGCAAAAGTTGGTTGCCGAAGGCGTCGCCGGTTTTCGCCATTTCCAGTTCCAAATCAAAAATTTGAAATTCCGAAGGCGGCAAACCGGTCGTTTCCGCCGTGGCCACGAGCATGACGTTTGCGCCCTTGGGCAGCGGAATCTCAAACCAGCCCGGACTGTAGGCGTCGCCGCTGCCGGTCTGGCCACGGCTTTGTTCGACCGGGTGCGGGATGTTTTCGCACCATTCCGGTTGCGGATGATATTCGCCCGCGTTGGCAAACGCGCGCAATTGGCGGTCGGGTGCGGGCGTGAAGGCGAAGCCAATCTTCTGGTCGGGCGAGTTACTCCGTGCGCGCCGTTCGCCTTCATTCAACTGCGGCGCGCACGGAGTGACGCGCCCTACCTCGGATAATTCGTGCGTGTTTGTGGAAAAATGATGTTCCGCGCCGCCGTTGCGTTTGGTTTCCCAATGAAAATTCCGGTCTTCGATGTCGAAACGCACCGTCAGGCGAACGTCGGCGTCGGCGGGCAATTGTTTGCCGCACGCGCGTTCGGCCGTCGGTCGGGCAAAATGAAACACCGTTGCATTTTCCCCTTCGAGCATTTCGGCGCGCAACTCGATTTCGACCGTCCGCCCGTCGCCGGCATTGGCGACAAACTGCCAGACGGCTGGCGGACCGGCGGCAAACGACGCGAGATTTTTCACGTTGAGCGGTGAAAGGAAGCCGTTGGCATTGACCCATGCCCGGAGGCGTTTGACAAAGACATGACGATCCACCGGGACGCTGGAGTTCAGGTTTGCGCCGAGCACGCAGTCGTATTTGGAATTCACACGGCCCAAGTCCACGCAGAGCCGCGCCATGCCGCCGATGCCGTTGGTGAGCAAAACTACATCTTCGGGTCTCGGATTTTGGGTCTTGGATTTCGGGCCGGCCGGTTCGGCCGGGAGAAATCGAACCGCGCCTGTCACCTGCTGCGATGCGGTGGCATAACGTTCCAAAATTAATTCAGCATCAGTCGCCGTTTTGCGCGGCGCAAAACAGGCAATGTGTCCGTCAGCTACAGCGATGGATTGGACATGTTCGGCACGCCCGTTTTCATTCTGCATTCCGCATTCCGCATTCTGCATTTGCAGTGTGGCCCGGAAGGGAGCACTGTCCTGGATGAGCAGCCAATGGCCGGGCGGGACCAGCGTCACGCGGCGGTGGTCGAGCAAAGTCCAGATGATGACGCGCGGGAAATTTTTTTGTTGTTCCGCGTCACGTAACAGTTCGACCAGGGAAGATTTTGAGCCACGCGTGGCAAATTCACTGGCGGCGGCAAGAAAATTGGCCGGCGAACGCTCGACTTGTCCGGCGAACCAGCGCCAGTCGAGGCCGTCAATCGTTTCGACCGGCACGATTTTACCCAGTGCTTCGAGCGCCCAGGCGGCTTGCGCGCGGGCGCGACGGTAAGCATCGCCGCTCAAACCTTGCGGCTCTGCCGTGGGTGCGAGGCAATGGCACGCGCCGGGTGCGAGCGTGAAAGTAATTTTATCTTTTGTGACGTCAGTCTTTGGCGGCGGCTGGCCGAGCAAATCGAATTTGAAATCTGAAATTGGAGATTTGACATCGGAGACCGCGAGCGTGAACGAATTTGTTTTTTCGACATCGGGGTTGACCAGAACCAGCACAGAATCCTTGTCCCGCAACTGCGGGACGGATTCGCGAAGCAGCGCATAAACCGGCGAGTCGGGCGTGCTGAGTCGCGTGAGTTTTGCGCCGTCGAAAAAGCACGGGTGGTCGGCGAGCAGACAGTTGAGTTGCGCGAGTTCGGAAACGATGTTGTCCGGGTTGTCCCACGCGAGGCCGGCACAGCCGTGGACTTTGATTTTTTCCGTGGCGAGCCATTCGACACCCCCGGTGAAACCAAAACCACCGCTCACACTGGTCAGCGCGCAAAGTCGGTTTCGCAACAGCGACCACGCGCGCCCGCGGGCGGCCAGGCGGTCGTTGTCGTGGGTCTCGCTGTAATGAACGTAGGTGCCGACGCGCGAACTCTGGCGATTGGCGTAGTCGAGGTAGTCGGCGATCTGGCGGCCGGAGTAATTTTGGAAAAGTTCGGAGTAAGCCCATTGCATTTCACCGTCGGTGAGCAAATTTTCGGTGGCTTCCCACGGGCCGCCGAGTCCTTCGAGCAGGAAGATGGTTTCGGAAAATTCGTCCTGCACACGGGCGATGATGTATTGCCAGGCGGGCACGGGAATTTTGTAGCCGGCGTCACAACGAAAACCATCCACGCCGCGACGGCACCAGATTAAAAGCGCGTCGGCGATTTTGTCCCACAGCGCGACATCATCCTGTTTCAATTCGACGAGGTCTTCCCAGATTGTGCCCCAGGCGCCGGGGCTGGCGAATGTGCCGTCGGAGTTTCGCAGAAAAAATTCGGGATGATTTTCCTGCAAGGCCGCGCCCCAACCGGTGTGGTTGATGACGATGTCAAGGAACACCCGTGCGCCGAGCGAGTGCGCGGCATGGGTGAATTCGCAAAATTGATCCACCCCGGTGGTGCGTTTGTCGAATTCGACGAGTGCCGGATCAATCGCGGTCAGGTCCAGCGCGGCATACGGGCTGCCAAAACGCCCAAAGCGCGCGAAAGTTGTGGGCGTGGGATGAATCGGCAGCAAATGAATGATACGGCAACCAAGCGTTTGGACGATGTGCGGCAACTGGCGGGCCAGATCGCGGAGCTTGCCGGAGGGTGGAATGACGGTGAAGTTTTTTTCATCGAGCTGCTGGAGTTGAACTTCGAGTTTTTTGTCGCGCGGGGATGACAAATTTTTCGTCGCACCAAAAAGTCGGGTGAAGGCGCAATAAATTGTATTGGCGGTGCGGGCAAAATTGGGATGAACACTGATGCCGACGTCCTGGCCATCGGGCCAATGCTGCCAGCCTTTCGGGTCGAGCAGATACGCTTTGGCTTTGAAGAAGCCGGCTTCAGCGAGCGGCAATTCGATTTGCCAGGCATCGCCGTTTTGTTGCATCGGCACGTCGCGCCAGGATTCGCCGGCGTGAACCGGGCCGCCGGCGTGCGCGGCGATGATTTCGCGCCGGAGCGCTGCGGCGCGACCGAGATTGGTGCGGAGCAAAGCGCGCCAGCCGTTGCGCCCGCTGCCGTCGTGGAGCGTGAAACGGATGCGGTCGCCGACGAAACGCACGAGGCGTTCGCCGGTCGCGGGTTTCATGATTGGAACGGGTTGCGGCATTTTTTCGTCCCGGTGGTTTGCCGGACGACATTACGATTCCGCAGACGGTGGCGGAAAGCAATGCCGCAAGTGCATCTGGTGGTTTAAGGTGGTTTAAGCGGAGATTGCGTTGTTGTTTTTTAGGGTGTAAAATGGCGCGCGGATTGCTGGTTCTAGACTGGCAGACAATCAAATCATGGACACGACGGCATTAAGTCCCAATGAAGAAGCTCAATTGCAACAGACGATTGAGATGTTCGAAGTCATTACCCAATCGCAGCCCAACGATTGCCAGTCACTGGAAATTCTCAAGGAAGCCTATACCAAGATGGGTCGCGAACAGGATGTCATCAACACATCCAAGCGCATCGCGCAAGCTTACATGCAGTCGGGGCAGCTTTCATCGGCGATTTTGGAATACGAGACAGTTTTACAACGGCGTCCGGACGATGCTGACGTGCAGGCGGCACTCAAGCAAATTGAGGACAAGGCGAACAACGTGGCGGTGCAATCCGCAGGCGTGGAATCGGCGGCGTCGGTGTCGGTGTCTCCGTCCGACACAGCGAGATTTCGCAAAAAGGCGCACACGGCGACAACGGAAATTGACGATGGCCGCAAGACGATGCGCAAAATTTTCGTCGAGAGCAAAATCATCGCCGCGGGTGATTTTGATTTGTGCTGGCGCACGGTGGACTTGACCGCGGCGGCATCGGATGTGGTCGAACCGTTCATCCACGCCCTCGCGGAGAAAAAGATTTTTACCGTGGAAAAATCCCTTAAGTTGCTGGCCGACAGGTCACGCACGGCGTTTTTGCCGCTGGAAAAGTACGATGTGGACATTGACTTGACGCGCGGCTTTCCGGCGGAAGTTTGCCGCCGCTGGTGCGTGCTGCCGTTCGACCGGATGAGCAAATCCATTTTGGTGGCAACCGCCAATCCGTTTAATCAGCAGGCAGTGAAGGATCTGGCTGAAGCCACCACGCACCGGCTGCTGTGGTATTTGGCGCCGCCCACCGACCTGATCTCCAACCTCCGCATCGCGTTCCGTTAAAGCCATGGCCAAAGTCAAATCATTCGGAGAACGCATCGCTGACGCACTCGTCGAGGACGGCTTGTTGTCGGCGGGGCAGATCGGGGAACTGCTTGAACAGCAAAAAAAGGAGGGGGCGCGCCTCATCAAACTCATTGTCGACAAATCCTACGTCAGCGAGCAGGACCTGGCTGTTTCCATGGGGCGCGTGCTGAACGTACTGCCCATCAATCTTGCGCGTGTGAGTATTCCGCCGGAAATCGTTGAATTGCTGCCGCGCGACACGGCGCACAATTACAAGGTTGTTCCCGTTTCACGGTTGGAAAACAGGCTGTTCCTCGCGATGGCCGACCCGCTGAACGTCCTGGCAATTGACGACGTCAAGCGCATCACCAAACTCGAAATATCTCCGCTCATCGCGTCTGAAAAAGCCATCGTTGACAAGTTGAACGCCTTCGATGCCGCCAAGAGCGGTTCGATGGAAGATATCATTCAGGACGCTCAAAAGCAGAATGAAGCCGACGCGGAAGCCGATTCCATCGAAGCTGTCAAGGAGGGGATGGAAGAGGTCAACCTTGACCAGCTCGCCGCTTCCAGCGGAGAAGCGCCGGTCATCAAACTCGCCAATCTCATCATCATCCAGGCCATCAAGGATCGCGCCAGCGATATTCACCTGGAGCCTTTTGAAAAAAACATGCGCCTGCGTTACCGGGTGGACGGCGTGCTCATGGACGCAACGCCGCCGCCCAAGCACATGCAACTGGCGCTGGCCTCGCGCTTCAAAATCATGAGCAGCCTGGACATTGCCGAACGCCGCCTGCCGCAGGACGGTCGCATGCGCGTGCGCGTCAGCGGCAAGGACTTTGACCTGCGCGTGTCCGTGATGCCCACCGTTCACGGTGAGAAAGTCGTCCTGCGCGTTCTCGACAAGACAAATCTGTCCGCGAGCATAGACAAGCTCGGTTTGGATCCCGAAACCTTCAAGCGATTCAAGGGCGCCATTGATGCGCCGCACGGATTGATTCTCGTCACCGGCCCGACGGGTTCGGGCAAAACCACGACCCTTTACTCCGCGCTCAACGAACTGAACAACCCCATTTACAACATCATCACCGTCGAAGACCCGGTGGAATTCCAGATTCCTGGCATCAACCAGGTGCCGACCAAAAAGGAAATCGGCCTCACTTTTGCCAACGCCCTGCGTTCCATTCTGCGCCAGGACCCGGACATCATCATGATCGGTGAAATTCGCGACACCGAGACCGCCGAAATCGCCATCGAAGCCGCGCTCACCGGACACCAGGTCTTGAGCACCATGCACTGCAACGACGCGCCCGGCGCCATCGCGCGACTCGATGACATGGGCATTGCGCCGTTTTTGATTTCCTCGTCCGTCATTCTTTCCTGCGCGCAACGCCTCATGCGCCGCATTTGTTCGCATTGCCGCGAGCCGGTGACTTATCCACCCAAAATGTTTGAAGACCTCGGTATTGACCCCGCCACTTTCAGCGGTGTGCAACTTTACCGCGGCCGCGGCTGCGACCGTTGCAAAAATTCCGGTTACGCCGGCCGCATGGCCATCATTGAAGCCATGACCATCACCGACCAGATCCGCAAACTCGTCATTGCCCGCGCCAACACGCGCGAGCTGGGCAAGGTGGCCATCAGCCAGGGAATGCGCACACTCCGCATGGTCGGACTCGACCGCGCGCGCGAGGGCGTCTCGACGCTGGAACAAGTGCTCCTGATCACCTCGGCGCATTGACCTCCGATCCCGGGTGTCGGAGTCAAAATTTCCGTTGCGGAATAGCGAATGGCTGCGGTGTGAGCGACAACCAAGGCGGCGGCTGCGGTCCCCAGGCGGCCGATGGAGGCGACGTTAAACTTAGACTCCAGATACTGGGTAACTTCGGCATCTCGGCGGGCTTGCCAATCCCGTTATTCAATGGAGTGAATGACGCGCCGACCGGAGTCAGTAAAGACTGTCGTTCAACCAATGGCACGAACTCGACGAGCTTCAGAGGGAATGACGCGCCGACCGGAGTCAGTGAAGACTGGCCAAGGCCGGAACTCAGCTCCGTTTGCGGCAGGGAGGTTTTTATGCCGCCCAATGAAGGGGTTGTTGCCGCGGCGGTGGATGACGAGCCTGGCTTAAGCAATTGTCTGAACCGTTCCATGTTCATCTGTTGCGCCATGGTGACAACCGGCGACGGCGACGGTGAGCCGAACAATTTTGACCATCTGTTGTTTTTATTTTGCCCGGCAAATGTTTGATTGTTCGGTGCGGGATTAAGCAGCGGGCTGGCCATGTTGGCTGGACTTCCCAATTCACCGGGGATGGAGTTCAACGTGTCGGGCCGTTTACCGGAAAAATTCCAGGTTGGAAACGCATTGGTGTTGACCGTCGGCGTTTGATTCTGCCTTTCGGTGTAGCGTTCCAGCGCCGTTAAATTTTTTGGCCGGCCGGCCGCGTCATGTTCCTGGATTCCCAGAATCTTTTCCGGCGTGGTCGCGCCGAGGATTTCCGCGGGCGTCATCAGCATCCAATTCTTGCGCTTATCCAGCAGGTCCTGCAGCCGTAACGCCTTGGCGGGTGAAACCACCGGCACGCCCACCGGCAACGGTGTGTCAACGGACGGACCGCTGAAGCTGAACGATGGCGGAGCCTGCAAAGTGTTGCCAAAATCCAGCGACTCCGGCGGCTTGGGCGAAAGCGACGGCATGTTGGAGAAAACAGTGTCGCTCTCCGGCGAGGAAAACAAAATAGATTGTCCCGGGCGAAGTGCTGCGCGCTGGGCTTGGACGGAAAATACCGCACCCAACACGGCGGCGGCCAAAGGCAACACGCGTTTCAAATATGCAAAGCTAAAATCCATCTCAGACTATCAGGCTAATCAATTGGACACTCTGCGTCAAAAATAAATTCAAAACCCGTGAATCCTTTTGAAGTTAATGGCAATTCTGGCAGCAAAACCGCCATGCGGTGATTCAAACCCTCAACCCTCAACCTTCAGCCCTCAACCAGAACTTCACTGCCGTTCGTATTCGCCCTTGCTGATTTTTTTAAGCACGGTGAACCCGGCCTTTTTCGCGTCGGAGATGGACAACGGCTTGAGCTTGTGCGGCGAATTGAAGGTGGAAATGATTTTGCGCACCGGCTTTTTGCACGCCGGACAATGCGTCAGCGGCTTGGCCGAAAGCGGCCGGCGCAGGGTGAATTTTCCGCCGCAGACCTTGCAGTCGCCTTCGCACAGTTCGTATTCGTAAAGGGGCATCGCTAAATGTCGAATTGGAAACCCGCTTCGTCAATCAAACAAATTGTCCAACCGGGGTGGGCTTCAATCTTTTGCACGATTTTCCCGGCTTGATGGACGTTGCCGCAATGCAAGGCGTGGACCTCGGCCAGTTTGATCCTTAAATCAAAATCCCCGGCTTGTTCCTTGATTTTTTGTTCCAGGACTTCAATGACCGTGCCGAGACACCCTTGGACCAGGAGTTCGTCAATGGATTCCGGCGGGGCGTCAACCTTTTCCGGCCTGGGTTTCGCGTGGCTCCATTCGCCGATCGAACGGCGGGCAAATTCAACATGGGCAGGTGAAATATAAGGTTGCTTTTCAAGCGCCTGAAGGATTTCCATGGCTTTATGCGGGCGGTGCAGATCCTGTGCGTAAACCCGCATAAGCATCATGGCCGCATCCACATTGCGCGGATCTTCGGCCAGCAACGGCTTTAAAATGGATTCCGCTTCCTGGAACCGTCCCTGCATGCGCAGGTGATAAGCTTCGGTCAACGGCTTGGGTTTTTGGACACTTTCTTGTTTGACGCCAAGGTGTTCCAGCGTTGTTTCCAGTGCGAGGATGCTGACAGCTCCGGATTCCTTGAGCATCTGGCATAATTGAACGGCCTCCTCCCGCTGGCCGTTTTTAATCAGGCTGGCAATTATGTCCAGATCGCGAAGGCCCTTGTTGGGATCAAACTCCCGCTTATCCGGGGGATCAACCAGATGATGAAACCACCGCGCGAACAATTCAGCAATACAACCGCACCAGATCAGGGCCAGCATCCCTCCAATTATAAGCGCCAGCAGCATGGTCTCTCCTGCAGCGGACAACCCAAAAAACATTGCCACCAAGGGCAATGTTATGCCACAGCGTATGGCTCTGCGGATGGAGTCTTCCCTTTTATTCGCGCCCGTCAATTTTGAGTCGTACCCGCTCAACCACCAGGCCGCCAGACCGGAGAACGCCAATACGGCAAGATGGGTGATATGCGCGAATATTGACGGGATGATGGTAGAAATGCGCCTACCGGAAAAATGTACACAACGAGCGGCGTAAGGTTAACTTCCCACCGCATACCATGCAGCCGCTTTCGCAGATGAAATACCAACAAGAGTTGGCTTTCATATCGGGCATTTAATTTCTACTTCTTCAAAAATGCGCTGAACAAATCTATCGGCAGCGGCAGGAATGTGGTGGTGTTGTGTTCGCTGGCCATTTCGCGCATGGTCTGGAGATAACGCAGTTGCAGCGCAATCGGCTCCTTGGCGATCAACGCGGCGGCCTGCACCATTTTTTCGGCGGCTTGAAATTCGCCTTCCGCGTTCACGACTTTCGCGCGGCGTTCGCGTTCGGCTTCGGCTTGTTTGGCCATCGCGCGTTTCATGCTGTCTGGCAACGCCACGTCCTTCACTTCCACGGCGGTGACTTTGATGCCCCACGGCTCGGTTTGTTTATCAATGATCTCCTGCAACTTCTGGTTGATGATATCGCGTTGTGCCAGCAGGTCGTCCAACGGCGATTGACCGAGCACGCTGCGCAAGGTCGTCTGCGCGATGAGCGAAGTCGCCTTCCAGAAATTTTCCACCTTCACCATCGCCGCGTTCGGATCCACGACGCGGAAATAAATCACCGCGTCCACCGTGGCGGGCACGTTGTCGCGCGTCATGATTTCCTGTTTGGGCACGTCAATGGTCACCACGCGCAAATCCATCCGCACCATCTTGTCCACGATGGGAATGAGGAAAATGAGTCCCGGCCCTTTTGCGCTCTGCAATTTGCCGAGCCGGAAAATAACACCGCGTTCGTATTCGCGCAGGATGCGGATTGACTGCGGCAAGATGAAAATTGCCAGCACCACGACAATGATTACGAATGGGGCCGATACGCCCAATGCTTTCATAAGTCCGCCAATGAGTTCGTTCATAATTTTCTCCGTTATGGTTTTTTAGGTTTTACTTTCAACGTCAATCCTTTGATGCCGGTGACTTCGACGGGCTGTCCGGCTTCGACCGGCGTTTCGCTCACGGCATTCCAAGTTTCGCCCTCGATAAACACCCTGCCGCCCTGCGAGTCAATGCGCGAAAGCGCGTTGACCGTCTGGCCGAGCATCGTTTCCTTGCCGGCGCGAACGGGCTTGAACTGCGCGCGAATACCCTTGCCGACGACGAATACAAAGAACGCTGCCGTGACGAGCGTCGCCGGAATGATCCAGGACAGTGGTAATCCAAAGCCCGGCCCGATGTGGCTGAACAGCATCATCGCGCCGAGGAAAAAGGCCACAATGCCGCCCGCCGTCAACACGCCGTGCGTCGGCGAAAAAACGTCCACGATGAACAATGCGATCGCCAGCCCGATCAATACCAGTCCGGTGACGTTGACCGGCAGGATGGACGACATGTAAAGCACGAGGATCAGCGCAATCGCCCCAACAATGCCCGGCAGGATCGCGCCCGGATGGCTCAACTCGCCGATGATCCCGTAAATCACCATTAACATCAGGATGAACATTACTTCCGGCCGCAGGAATAGTTGGGAAAATCGCTCCCACGGGTTCATGGGGATTTCAACGACTTTGGCGTTGGCCGTGTGAAGCGTCCGGCCGTTGAATTCGCGGCCATCCAGTTGTTTGAGCAAATCCGGCATATCATCCGCGATGAGGTCAATGACACCGATATCGAGCGCCTTTTCGGCGGTTGTTGCCACGCTTTGGACGACGGCGGATTTGGCCCACTCCACGTTGCGGCTCCGTTTGTCCGCGATGGTTTCAATGAAGCTGGAAGCGTAATTCTCCATCTTTTGTTTCATCACGTCGTCGGTTTTTTCGACGCTGCCACTGGTGCCAATCTCGACCGGGTGTGCCGCACCGATGCTGGTGTTTGGCGCCATTGCGGCAACGTCAGCAGCCAGGGTAATGAACACGCCCGCGCTGCCGGCACATGCGCCCGAGGGCGCGACGTAAACGGCCGTGGGCACTTTCGAGGTGTAAAAGGTCTGGACGATTTGTTTGGTGGATTCGAGCAGGCCGCCGGGCGTGTCGAGTTGAATGATGAGGCATTCATCGTTCTGCGCCGCCGCTATGTCCACCGCGCGTGCGATGTAACTGGCCGTGGCCGGACCGATGGCACCGTCAATTTTGATCAGCCCCACCTGTGCGGCTGGAACCGCCACTGTGCCCAGAAGCAGTCCCGCCATGGTGATGAAATGCCAACGCTTCATAACTTCCCAGACTTAAGGCAGCTTAACAAAAGACCCACCGGCCGCAAACGATTTAATTCCGAATGTCGCGTGAAGAACATGGCCGAAATCGTAGCAGCCGACGCCTACCGGGTCGTAGCACTTGGTGCGAAGACTGGTGAGGGGGCTCTGACTTTTCATAACTCTCAACTCTCAACCATGAACCCTCAACCCGATCAGCCTCGTTACCTCGGCTGCTACAGGCGGATTAAATTTTCAGCGCGCGAATCCTTCCGCCATCGCCACGGCCTTGAGCATGGCCTTGGATTTGTTGACGGTTTCCTGAAATTCGCCTTCGGGCGTCGAATCGCTGACCCAGCCGCCCCCGGCCTGCACGTAAGCTTTGCCGTCCTTGAGTAGCGCGGTACGGATGGTGATGCACGTGTCGAGATTGCCGTTGAACGAAAAATAACCGACGCAGCCGCCGTACGGTCCGCGGGTGGTCTGTTCGAGCTCGGAAATAATCTGCATCGCGCGGATTTTCGGGGCGCCGCTGACCGTGCCCGCCGGAAACGTCGCGCGCATCAAATCGTAAAGCGTCTTGTCGGCGGAAAGTTTGCCTTCCACCTGCGACACAATGTGCATGACGTGGCTGTAACGCTCAATGATCATCAGGTCCTTCACCCGCACGCTGCCGAAATCGCACACGCGCCCGATGTCGTTGCGCGCCAGATCCACGAGCATCACGTGCTCGGCACGTTCCTTCGGGTCGGCCAGCAATTCCTTTTCGAGCGTAGCGTCTTCCTCCGGTGTTTTGCCGCGACGGCGCGTGCCGGCGATGGGACGGATTTCCACCCTGCCGTCCTCGCAGCGCACGTGAATTTCCGGTGAAGCGCCCACGAGCGAAAAGCCGTCCAATTCCAGCAAAAACATGTAGGGCGACGGATTCACCGAACGCACGGCGCGATAAACATCAATCGGCGACGCCTTCACCGGCGTGGAAAACCGTTGCGAACCGACGACCTGGATGATGTCGCCCGCCGTGATGTATTCCTTGGCTTTGAGCACGTTCGCAAAAAACTTCTCCTTGGTGACGTTCGACTCAAATGGCACCGGCGGCACTTCGCCCGGCAGGCTGACCGGATGGTGTTCGCTCGGCTGTTCGAGCAACGAAACAAGCCGCTCAATTTCGCCGACGGCATCTTCGTAAACCTCGGCCGGCCCCGCTGCGCCGTCGAGAAAGGCGTTGACCAAGACGGTGATGGTCTGTGCCACCCGGTCAAAAATCAGTAATTGGTCGGCGATGAGAAAAACCATGGTGGGCGTTTGCAATTCGTCCTTGGGCGGGCGCGGCACGACGGGTTCAACGTCGTGAATGAATTCGTAGCCGATGAAACCGATGGCGCCGCCGGTGAAACGCGGCAAACCCGGCAGCAGGACCGCGCGATATTTTTTCATCACGCGCTCGACGACCGCCAGACCGTCGCGGACGGTAGGGCCGGTCCCGCATTGCGGGATCTGGACGCGCGGCAGCGCGTCCCTACCAACGTTAAAACTTTCGACAACCTTCCCATTTTCAATGACTTCGACGCGATTGCCGGTTTGCTTGATGACCGCGCGCGGATTGCAACCAACGAACGAATAGCGCCCGAGATGCTCGCCGCCTTCGACCGATTCGAACAAAAACGATTCGCCCGCGCCGCGGATTTTTCGGTAGGCCGAAAGCGGCGTTTCGATGTCGGCCAGCAGGCGGCGTGTGATGGGAATCACATTGCCCTGCGCGGCCAGCTTCAAAAATTCATCCGGGGTCGGTGAATACATTGGCTAAATGATATTGTCGGGCGAGCGATTTTCAACGCGCACCCAGGCATCCGCCGTAAAACCTTTGCCATTCGGGAGGGAATTATTCCGCGCTTCCATTTTTTTGGCCGCGCGCCGGATTCGCCAGATCGCCAGCAGCGTATAAAGCGCCACGGCGGCCGCGTAGGCCACCATGCCCATGCCGATGGCGAACGGCACCAGCCGAAGGTGGCTGAAATAAATCAGCGCCGCCCCAACGCCGGCGGTCAGCAGTGTGTTGCCCGCGAGGCAAAACAGGTAGAGCGTGATGCGCGTCTCCTGAATCCGCTCGACATGCCATTGCCGGTAATGTTCCTCGCCGAGCGAGTGCATCAGCCATGCGGATTGAAAATTACGCGCGGCCACGAGCACGCTCGCGGTGGCGACGACGATGGCCGACAACGGCCACATGGCGAGCACGCCGACGAGAACAATGTTGAGCAGCAAACCCCATTGCCAGCCGAGTTTTTTGGCGAGGGGATTGCCTTCGAGCACGAGGTTCGGCGTCGCGATCCAGGTGCTGAGAAAATCCATTCCCCGCGCAAAAACCAGCAGCAGCAGCAACAGGCAGTATTCGCGGCTGGCGAATGGAAAAGTGACATCCATTATTTTTTCCTGCCGTAAATCTGTTCCGGGGTTTCAAGTTGCGGCTCGGTGATTTTGAAGGCGCCGCCGGGGCCTTCGATGGAGCGGAAAAAGCACGACTGGTAGCCTTCGTGACAGGCCGCGCCAATTTGGTCCACCTGGATCAACAGCGTGTCGCCGTCGCAATCGAAGGCGATGTCCCTGACCGTCTGCGTGTGGCCGCTTTCCTCGCCTTTCATCCAGAATTTCTGGCGCGACCGGCTCCAGAAATGCGTCTTGCCGGTCTCAATGGTTTTTTCGAGCGCGGCGCGGTTCATCCACGCCATCATTACGACGCGACCGTTTTTTTGTTCCTGAATAATGGCCGGAATCAGGCCGTTCGAATCAAATTTCAGTTTGTCGTAAAAGCTCATGCGGTGGTCATTTTAGCGTAAAGCGGTCGGGACAAAAGTTGAATTTACAGAACTTTTTGAGGCTGCGACAAATAGGAGCCATTTGGAGGAATGGGCGGAACATTCGTCAAAACAGTAACCATCTTCGTGGAGAAAGCCGGCGGATTTGTGAGAACCGGCACTCCATTTGTAAGAATGGGCAACGGGTTGGTTGGAACAATAATTGTATTACTGGCAGCGGTCGCGGCATTTGTTGGAAAACTTTGAGCATTCGTTGAAATGCCGGCGACGATTGAATTCGTCGGTGGATTTTCGCGTTCGGCGAGACTCTTTTCGAGCCGGTGCCTGGTGTCGGCGAATGCCGCATTGGTCACGTCGTTGAGATGCGCCCGGGCCTCGGCGAAACGGCCGACGACCATTTTGATCCGGGCCAGATGGATGTAAACGCCTTCGCGCTCATTGTCGTCGTGGGCGATTTGGAGCGCATTCGTCCAGGCCTCGAGGGCATCGTTGGTGCGGAGCGGGCGGATGCCGTAATAGCTTTCCGCGTAATCGGCCGCGAGCAGGAAATTTTGCGGGTTCAATTGCATGGCTTTGCGATACAGCGCAAGCGCCTTGTCGAAAACCTGCTCCTCGCTGATGCCGTAAAATGCCCTCGCGTCCTTGCGGAAAAGATAAACCGTTGTCGCGAGATTTTGGTAATACACCGGCTCCGCTGGATTCAATTCGATGGCTTTGGCGTAATCCACGAAGGCGTTGGTGAGCGGGCCATGTTCGCCGTAATAGTTGGCGAGCTGGTTCCACACCGCCGGATTTTTGGGGTCGAGCTGCGCGGCTTTCCCGTATTGCGCCCCCGCCGCTTCTTCTTCGCTGATGTCGTTCAGAAAGCTGCCATAGGCCAGATGCCCGCGCGCGAAATCCGGATAACGCCGCAGAAAATCCTCGTAGTTTTTGCGCACCGGCTTGAAGCGCGCGAGGATGCGCCGGTTCAATGCCTCCCTCGGCTCGCCCGCCCCCTGCGCGGCAAAGGCGTTGTTATCGCGAATCCATTTGTCCACCTCGACCAGCGCCGCTTCGTCCTCGGCCATCAACTGCGTCAATTCCTTCTCCGCCGGGTCGTTGGGATTCACAATCGTGACCGAGACACCGGCGTTCTGCTGAATCAAATTACTGACGGCCAGCGGTTGATTCGTGGCTATCAATGCGCCAACCAGACCGATGAGAAGGTCGTTCACGCGAACAACGTATCACTTTGGAAGCTTCAGTCGAGGCGCAAGCAGCTTGTGAAGGCAGGTTGTGGCGCGTCAAAAACAAACTTCCCACCTTTGCGCGCCAATGAACCTTTCAACCGCGCGCTGCGAAAATCCGGTTCTCAATCTTATGTCAGACGAAGGCGATGACGCTCACGCCACTTGCCGCATCATGTTTTCGCTGCCGTAAGGATTCTGCGTGCGAAGAGCGCATTCAGGGTCGTCGCGCCATTCGCCGTCCACGAGGAAACGGTAGTGGTGCGTGCCCGGTTTCAATTCCACCGTTGTCCGCCACAGGCCGTCCGCGCTTTTTTGCAAATTGATGGGACGCTCCTGCCAATGCGTAAAATCACCCACCAACTGCACGCTCACCGCGCCGGGTGCGGAGAACGCGAAGAATTGTTTTTGACCACGGCCGCCGTTCCTTGAGTTCGTTTTCTTTGCCATAACTTTTTTTCCTTTCCAAGGGCCGCAAAACTCCAAGCCCTCATGCAATCTTAGTCCGAAGCCGCGACAACGCAAACGTCAAACAAATTTTATTCGTTGATGCCCCAATGACGTGGCGGGCGCGACGACTCTGCAAACAATTCAAGCGTTGGCACAACCGGTTGAGGCGGCTGTTTCTGCTGCCACAACCCATGGACAAAATCCATCGAATCCCCCTCATCCCGCAAAATGCGGCTGCCCAGAAAAGGTAGATCGTGCCTTTCCGCGAATTCTTTCAGTTCGCGCCAAAGCGGCGTTGACGCGGCGTTTTCCTCCGGGCATAGCACCATCACGGCGGCGTCCACGGTTTGCCGTTTCATCGCCCAACGCTCCAGCCAACTCCTCAATTCATCCGGCGGCGAATGGGTCTGGCACAGGGCAACCACAATCAAGTCCGCGTCGGCGGTTTCGCCGAGGGCGGCGCTGGCCAGGAATGATGATTTCAGCACGTCGAGCCTCCACGGCTTGACATCCCACTTCATGGCTTCGTCCGCGCGAATCGCCGCGCGCTCCAACAGCGCGGCGGCTCGCGCGGCAAAATCGAAGTCATCGTAAATGACCGCTGCTTTCAGCGTCATTTCAAACAAACTTTTCTCCTCTGTAGCAATGGCACGCATACGATTTTATTTCTCCTTTCCCCTTTCTGACACAACCACGCGAAATCAGTTCAACCATGTGGGAAAGTTTTTTTAAAAAAATCCGCCCGCGCCGCAGCATTGTCAAAAATGAAGACAACACCGGTGGAGTGGGGAGAAATGCGCGTGTTGATTCCGGCCCGGTTCCGCGGAGATCGGGCAGGTTTGAATCAAACCTCCTTCACCACGCCCCAATAAACGTCGAGGCGTTTGCCGAGGAAAAGTTTCACGGCTTTGACGAGCACGCCGGCTTCGAGTTGCTGGCCGCGCGCGACGAGTTCCTTGAGCGCCATGCCGGGTCGAATTTGAAATGAGCCTTGCGCGATGATCGGTCCTTCGTCCAGCCGCATCGAAACGAAGTGCGCGGTGACGCCGGCAATCTTCACGCCGTTTTCATACGCCTGACGATACGCCTGCGGGCCGGGAAAACTCGGCAGCAACGACGGATGAATGTTGATGATCTTGTTTTTGTAACGCCACACAAAGTTCGGCGAGAGAATTTTCATGAAGCGCGCGAGCACGATGAAATCAATCTGGTATTCTTCGAGCAGTCGCAACGCCTGGCTCTCGGCCTGCGCGCGGTCGTTCCACGGAATGTGCGCAAACGGCAATTTGTTTTTTCGCGCGAGCGGCGCGAGGTCGGGCCGGTTGGAAATCACGAGCATGGGATCGGCTTTGAATTGGCGGCGGCGGTGCGCGGCCAGGAGCGCGTCGAAGCAATGCGTTTCCTTCGTCACCATGATGGCGAAGCGCTGGCGGCGGTTGGGTTCGGTGAAGCGCACCTTGATTTCCATGCCGAGCCGGCGGGCGAGGGTGTCCAGTCCGGCGCGAAGGCTCGCGGCGTTGCAATCCGCCGGACGCCACGAGGCCTGGAGGGTCATGCTGAACTGGCCGCGGGTGACTTGTTCCTCCAGCGCCTCAATGTTGGCGTGTTGCTCGAAGAGAAGGGCGGTGACGCGCGCAATGACGCCGGTCTTGTCCCGTCCGATGACGGTGACGGTGGCAAATTGTTTCATATTGGAGCAGGAAATAGCGGATTTTCGCCCCAATTGCACGAATGAAGATGGCGTATTGTTTGCTTGAATTTTTTGCGTAAAACCGCAACTTTCCCGGTTTTTCGCTGTTAAACTGAAGGTAACCAAACTAAAGGCAACAAATGGGTTTTAGCTCGGTAAAAAATCTGGTCGCATCGGTCGCCGACGCGACGCCCGTCCAGTTTGACGACTGGCGCAAGGCGTGGCGCGCCGCAGCGAACAACGGCTCGGCGGAGCCGCTGCTGGGGTTTATCGCCCGCGAGCGCGGCGTGGCCGAGGACGCTTTTCTCCAAAAGCTGGCGCAAACGCTCGGCTGGCCGTTTTTGGATTTGCCCAAGCACACAACTCCGCCGGAGGCGCGGAACAAAATTTCCACGAAGATCGCGTTTCAATATTCCATCCTGCCCACGGACGTGAACGATGGCGCATTGCAAGTGGCCGTAAGCGATCCATTCGATGCCGCGATGATGAATGCTGTGCGGTTCGACGCGCGGATGCCGGTGCAATTCGCGCTCGCGCCGAAAGCTGAGATTGAAAAGGCGCTGAAGAAATACTACGGCGTCGGCGCCGAAACGCTCGATGAAATGGGCGATGACGAGCCGATGGAATTGGAAATCGCCAACGACAAGGAAATCACCGAGGACGATCAGGAGGCCAGCGTCATCAAATTCGTCAACCAGGTCATCTGGGAGGCGTTCAAGGACCGCGCGACGGACATTCACTTTGAACCGGCGGAGGACGAACTGCGCATTCGCTACCGCATTGACGGCATTTTGCATCAGACGCCGATGCCGCCGCAGTTGAAACGCTATCAGGCCGCGCTCATTTCGCGCATCAAAGTGATGAGCGGCATGAACATTTCCGAGAAACGCCTGCCGCAGGACGGCCGCATCAACGTCCGCATCAAGGGCGAGGAGATTGACATCCGCGTTTCAACTGTGCCGACGGTTTACGGTGAAAGCGTTTCACTGCGTTTGCTGACGCGCGGGAAAATATTCCTGAGTCTCGACAAACTGGGTTTCGCGTCGAACGACGAGGCGATGATCCGCGAAATCATCATCAAACCGCACGGCATTTTCCTCGTCACCGGGCCGACCGGCTCGGGCAAGTCCACGTCGCTCTACGCTTTTCTCAGCACGATCAATTCCGTGCATAAACGCATCATCACGATTGAGGAGCCGGTCGAATACGAACTCAAAGGCATCAACCAAATCTCGGTGCGACCGGACATCGGCCTGACGTTTGCGATGGGTTTGCGCCACATTTTGCGCCAGGACCCGAATGTCATCATGGTCGGCGAAATTCGCGACCTCGAAACCGCCGAGATCGCCATCCGCGCGTCGTTGACCGGTCACCTGGTCTTCAGCACGCTGCATACGAACGACGCGCCGAGCGCGTTCACGCGGTTGATTGACATGGGCATTGAGCCGTTTCTCGTGGCGTCGTCGGTCGAGGCCGTCATGGCTCAGCGCCTCATTCGCACGATTTGTCCGCATTGCAAAACCGAGCAAAAGGTCGAGCCCGATTACCTTCGGCGCATCGGTTTTCCGGAAGAGGAAATCAGCACGGCGAAATTCTGGCGCGGCACCGGTTGCGAAGAGTGCCGGCAATTTGGCTATCAAGGACGCAAAGGCATTTACGAGCTGCTCATCGTCAACGAGGCCATGCGTCCGCTGCTTTTGAGTCGCGCACCCGCTTCGACCATTGCGGCGAAGGCCATAGAACAGGGGATGCGCACATTGCGCACCGACGGCTGGACCAAGGTCAAAAACGGCGAGACGACCATCGAGGAAGTTTTGCGCGTCACACAAATCGAGGAGCACATGGACACGCTCGGCGGCGACACCAAAACCGAAATGTAGGTCGAGACGTGACATTGACCCCGGCACTCCCAAAAATTTCCTGATATGGCTCGCTGGCATTCCTGCAACATCCTGCAAATCGCGTCCGACGCGAATTGCCTCTGGCAATTCGACGCCAAGGGCGGCGGTTTTGCCCTGAATCGCGAGCATCGCGCCGCGCTTGACGAGCCGTTGCCGTCCAGATTGATCGCAAAATCATGGAGTTCATTGTGGCAGCCGCGGTTGAACGTCGCGTGGCTGCCGCCGGAAAATGTCTTTCTGCGCGTCATCGAATTGCCCAAAAGTAGTTTCGAGGAAACATTCGCGATGGTGGAGTTGCAATTGGAGAAACTCTCCCCGATGCCGGTGACGCAAATCGTCTGGACAATTCATGTCTTGTCGTGCCACGGCGACTCGCCGCGTCAAAACGAAGCAGAGACGGAGGCGAAGGCGGAGGCCGCGACTTCCGCTGAAACGAAGGCGGAGGATTTGCAAACCGTGGTCGTGGTCATCGCCGAGCGCAGCGTGGTTGAGGAATTTCTCGGCAAGCTCGAAGGCCGGGGTTATCTCGCCGACCGGCTGGAAGTGCCGATGCTGGACCAGTTGGAAGCCACGCCCGCGACGGAAGACGGCGCCTGGATGTATCCGCTGGTGCTTGCCGGACAGAATGCCGTGCTCGTGGCGTGGTGGTGCGGCGGCGCGTTGCGAAGTTTGAGTTATGTCGTGTTGCCGCCCACCGGCGACCGCGCGAATAATTTGAAGGCCCAGCTCGCGCAACTGGCCTGGGCCGGCGAGCTGGAGGGCTGGCTGACCGTGCCGCCGGGCAACTGGCACCTGATCGCGGATCCCGTCAACGCCGCGGAATGGGAAAACGCGTTGCGCGAAGGTTTGAGCGAACCGGTACAGGTCACCCCGCCGTTGCCGCCGGCGGAACTGGCCGCACACACGGCGCGGCGCGCGGCGTCGTCAGGTTCGCGCGCGACGTTGCTGCCGGTGGAATTTCCCGCGCGTTACCATCAACAATTTGTTGACCATCTTTGGCTGCGCGGCCTGGTGACGACCGGGGTGTTGTATGCCATCGGCGTGGCAATCTATTTTTGCGCGGTCGTTTTTCTCTCCATTCAAACGCACAAGGTCGAGCAGGCGGTCGCGGACCAGAGCGGCAGTTACACGAATGCGTTGCAACTCAAGGCGCAATACGACGTGCTCAAGGAGCGGCAGGAGTTGAAATACGCGGCGCTGGATTGCTGGAAAATTGTCGCGGAACAATTGCCATCCAACATTACCTTGCAGCGATTCAGCTTTGCGGACGGCAAGAAACTTTCCTTGGGCGGCACGGCGGCACCCGATCAAATCAACACGCTTTTTGATTTCAACACCGCCTTGCAAAAAGTCACGGCCAACGGACGCCCCATGTTCAATTCCCAGGGCGGCGAACCGGTCAATCCCCGCCAGACTGGAAACACCGTGACCTGGAGTTTCAGTTTGCAACTGCAAAACGCGAAGGGGACGCCATGAAAAAATACTTCGCACGTCTGCGTCCGCTGGAGCGCCGCCTGGCCGTCGGGGTGGTGGTGGTTTTGATCCTGGTGCTGAATTTCGTGTTCATCTGGCCGCACTTTTCCGACTGGAGCAAATTAAAAACCCGGCTGAAAAATGCCCATGACACATGGGCGAGCTACCAGGCGACCATCGCCCAAGCGACCAATTACCAGGCGCAGGTGAAAAGCTTGGAAGGCCAGGGTGAATTTGTCGCGCCCGAAGACCAGGCCATCAATTTCATGCGCACGATTCAGGCGCAAGCCGAAGCCAGCGGAGTTGGCAGAGCCAATTACTCGCGCTCGATAATGCATACGAACGACGCGTTTTTTATCGAACAAGTGCAGAACATCAATGTGGTCGCCACCGACCAGCAGCTCGTGGATTTCCTTTACAAGCTCGGCTCTGGCGCCTCAATGATCCGCGTGCGTGATCTGGAACTCCAGCCGGACACCCCGCGCCTGCACCTCAACGCGAACATCCGGCTCGTCGCCAGCTATCAAAAAAATCCAGCCGCGCCAGCGCGCGCTGCCGCTCCAACCAATTCCAAGCCTGCAACCAAAATCGCAAAATGAAAACAACCACGCTTATCCTGATTTTGTTCTTAACCGCCCTTGAATTGTGGGCGCAACCGTCGCCCAGCCCGCGCCGTCTGCCGCAGCGCGCCAACATCGTGACCAATAACGCTCCCGTTATGCCAGCCGTGCCGCCACAAATGCCGGGTTTAATCCCGCCACCGTCCCTTGCGCCGGCGCCCAAGTCATTGCCTTCTCTGGTGACGGTGACGCCGAAAACCGCTTCGACCAATAATGCGCCGCCGGAAGAAATGATTCCCGCCGGCAACATCAATTTTCAGGGGGTGGACGTGAGCCAGGTGCTCGATGTTTATGCGCAACTGGTTGGGCGCACGATGTTGCGCGCCGGGCTGCCGGCGGCGCAGATTATTTTGCGCACGGAAACGCCATTGACCAAAACCGAGGCGATTCAGGCGTTGCAGGCGGTGCTCGCCCTCAACGGCATCGCCCTGGTGAATGTGGGCGACAAATTTGTAAAAGTGCTGCCGATTGACCAGGCGAATTCGGCCGGCGCGAAGATTGATCGCGGGGATGCGAGCCTGCTGCCGGAGATGGGTTCCTATGTGACGCACATCGTCCAGTTGAAATACGTCAAGCCCAGCGTCATGATGCCGCTCATCCTGCCGTTTGCGAAATTGGCCAATGCCATTTTCCCGATTGACGACAATGGAATCCTCGTGCTCCGCGACAACGCCGAAAACGTCAAGCGGATGCTGGAAATGATTGATCAGATAGACGTGTCGGTGCCGGCGGAATACATCTCTGAAGTCATTCCAATCAAATACGCGATGGCCGAAGACATTGCCAACGCGCTGAACAGTCTCGGTGGCAGCGGGGGAAGCACGGTCAGCTTCGGCAGTTCGGCGGCCACGCCATCGGTCAGCGGCATTTCACGCCCCGGCGGTATGGGCGGCATGGGCGGGGTTGGCGGGGGCAGCTCGTATCAGGGGGGCAACACCCCGGGAGGTCAGCAACGGCAATTTGGCTCACAAGCGACGCCCGGCGGCACACCGACGGGCGGCACGACTTTTCAGCAAAGGTTGCAGTCCATCATTCAACGCGCCTCGACGGGAGGACAGCCGGAACAGATCCAGGTTTTTGGCCAGACGAAAATCATTGCTGATGTGCGGAGCAATTCACTGCTCGTTTTTGCCACTGCGGCGGACATGGTGCGGATCAAGGAGGTTGTGGCGAAATTGGACGTGCTGCTGGCGCAGGTGCTCATCGAATCCATCATTGTGGAAGTGTCTCTTGGTCATACATTTTCCTTGGGAGTTTCTGCGGCGCAAAATCCCAAAACTCTCAGCCCCAGTGTTCCCATCTATGGAGCCGGCGGCATGAACAACGGCCAGCCCTTCGCCACGTTCCTGCAACAAGTCACCGGCAACCCCAGCTCCATCAACACGAACTTGTCCAGCATTACTTCCACGTTGACCGGATCGCTGGGGGGAACCAATTCCGGCTCATCTTTCGCCAATTCATTGCCGGGTGGCTTTAGTTATTTCGGCAGCATCGGACCGACGTGGGACGTAGCGATCAAAGCCATCGCCGGCGATAACAGCGCCACGGTCATCCAACGTCCGCGCATCCAGACTTCGCAGGCGAAGGCGGCTTCGTTCTTTGTCGGCCAGACCGTGCCCTATGTCACTGGCAGCTATTACGGGGGGGGTTACGGCGGCGGCAACAGCTCGCAATACTCGCAGTTGTCGGTCGGTGTGGAGCTGGATGTCACACCCTTCATCAATCCGGATGGTCTGGTGGTGATGGACATCCAGCAGGAAATTGATGACATCTCCTCTTACACAACCATTGATGGCAATCCAGTGCCCAACACCACCAAACGCACGCTTTCCTCTGAAATTGCCGTCAGAGATCGCGACACCATCATCCTCGGCGGATTTGTCCGTTCGAATAAGAGCACTACCAAGAGTGGAGTTCCGTGGTTGCAAAACATTCCGCTGCTCGGCAACCTGTTCTCTCAACGCGATGACAAGAAAGATCGCGATGAAACTATTGTGCTGATACGCCCGACAGTTTTGAAGACCCCCGAACTCGCCGCCGCCCAGGCCGTCAAGGAACAGCAGCGCCTGCCCGGCATCGCCCATGCCTCAGCAGAAGACGACGCCGACCAACGCAAACAAGTTGAAGCCGAACGCCGGGCGGAACTAAGACGCGTAAAAGCCCAGGGTCACAAAGGCGGCAGTTTCAATCCCGTGTCGCCCAACGCGCCAGTTGATACCAACGGCGTCACATTTCCGAATCCGTAATGATCTGACAAGTCATGTGGTGTAAAAAAATGAACCGTTCCGGAAACATATTTTTTTGTTTGTGCGCGGCGCTTTTGCTGGCGGCGGACATGAGCCGCGCGCAGACTAACTTTTTTTGGTCGGACAATTTTGAAACCAATGCCGGCAGACGCTGGACTACCAATAGTATCTGGCGCATTGGCTCGCCGACCATTGGACCCGCAATCAATTCCGCGGGTTACCGCACGCATTCCGGCGCCAATTGCGCCACCACCGGCTTGAAGTCGAACTATCCCTACAACGCCGACGCCCGGCTCGTTTGCATCAATTACAACGGCGCCAGTTCTTTTGTGGTTCCCTCTGCGGATGAATTTCCCCGGCTGCGTTTCTGGCACTGGTTTAATTTCGTGAACGCCCTGGGTTACGTTGAAATCAGCACCGATGCCGGCAGCAGTTGGCAGCAAATTTCGCCAAATTACCTTGATATGAGCAGCAGCGGTGTCTGGTCGCCTCCTTCCCTTGACCTCCGCCCCTTTGCCGGGCAGAGCGTGCGAATCGCCTTTCATTTTAGCTCCGGCAGCGGTGGCGGCACTGCCCCGGGCTGGTATGTTGACGACGTTGCGGTGGTCACCGACGAGCCGGTTTTCAACAACCCGGAAGGTTTTGAATCGGGCCTTGGTGATTGGTCAGTGGATTCGGGAACCTGGGAAATCGGCAAGCCGACCGCCGGGCCGAGCAAGGCGCACGGGGGCACCAATTGTGCGGCGACCGTCTTGAGCGGCAAATACGGTCCCAATGTTGACTCCCGGCTGATCAGCCCGCCCTTTCCCGTTCCTTCGAACAGCCCGGCTTTGCGCTTCTGGCACTGGTATAATTTCCCGACGGTTTCGGACGCTTTGGGTTACGTTGAAATCAGCACCGATGCCGGCAGCAGTTGGCAGCAAATCTCGATAAATTATATCCTTGGCCACACCGGCAGCAACGGGACGAATGTTTCCCTTGATTTGAGTGCCTATGCCGGCCAGACCGTGCAGGCGGCCTTTCATTTTACTTCCCTCAACGGCGGCAGCGCCGGCAAGGGCTGGTATGTGGATGATGTTTCACTGATGGCCGCGCCCGTGGTGACCGTTCCGGACACGCAAACGATTTATGCCGGGCAGACGCTCGCCGTAACCTTTTCTGCCAACAATAGTTTCCTGCCCGATTCCACGTTCATCTTCAGTTTGCCATCGCCTTCAACCAATTACTGGATCACAACGGATGGCGTGCTGACTTGGACGAACACCGGCATAAAAAACGGCGTCTTGACTTGGACAAATAATTCCGTGTCACCCGGCACCAGAACCATTCCTGTCAAAGTGACGGACAATAGTAACCCACCCCTTTTATCCACCAACAGCTTTGAGTTGGTTTTCTTGCCTCCGCTCCCACCGACCTTGACCGTTCCCACCAACCAGACGATTTACGTTGGGCGGACGTTCACCGTTACCAATTCGGCCACCAACATTGTTCTGACCAATGCCATCTACACCTTCAAGCTGCCGTCGCCTTCAACCAATGTCTGGATCACCACGAATGGAGTGCTGGCTTGGACCAACACTGCGGTCCCGCCCGGCACCAACCTTGTTTCCGTCAAAGTGACGGACAACAGCGTGCCGCCGCTTTCCGCCACCAATAGCTTTAAGGTCATAGTGACCCCGTCTCCACCGGTTTTGATCGTCTCCAATCTGTTGACCAGCAGCCACAGTTTTCAGTTCTCTTTTCACACCCTGTCAAATACCACCTGGCGGATTGATGCCTCCACCAATTTGTCGAGCTGGCTGCCATTATTGACCAACACGGTGGGTCCAAGCGGCATGATCCAGTTCACCGATCTGCTTGCTACAAACTATCCTTGGCGCTTTTATCGGGCGGTTTTGCAGTAACCCAGCCAGCAAGGCTGTGCCGATTACCAACGGGAATCAGTATCAATTCTCCGGCGGCGCGTTCGTTCCAGTTTCGCCGCTGGGGAACATTCCCTCCAAAGTGCGAATCGGGTGCAACGGCAGCAGCAGGAATTTCGGGACATAAACCGGTTCGCTCTTCGGATTTTTCAGCGTGCCGGTGATTTTGTATTCAAACAATTTGCTCACCGGCCAAAGCACCGTGCTGACCAGCGGGCCGACCACCCAGGTGTCGCGCAGCAACTGTGCGGTGACGCGCGCATGGACGTTTTGCTTCAAATCCACCGTGCCCGTGTATTCCAGCCGCATCATGGTCGAGCGAGTTTCCAATGAGTCTGTGTAAATCACGCCATTGGTGATGGAAAATTTCGTCGCAGCGTCCGTTGCGCGGCTGTTGCCCAAACCCGGCAAAAGCGTGTTCAACACCGGCGACAAAATGCCGAAAATCGGAATGTCCCAAAGCAACCCGTCGTGCAGGTTCGCGTGGCCGAAACCATCCCACGTCCGCCAATCCCTTGAATCCGCGTCCGTCACGACGAGTCGTCCGGCCAATGTGCCTTCGAGATGGTTCGTCGGCGAAGATAAATCCGCCGCCAGCGAATGTAGATTCACATTCGTCACGCTCACGACAAACTGATAATCCGCGCCTTCATGCGGCGCGCGAAAATCAAAATTCGCAAAACCATTTCCATCACCGCCGTAAAACGCCGCCGCCACATTGGTCAAAATCAGCGTCTGTCCCCGCCAGTGAATGGTGCCGACAATGTTTGTCGTCTTGAACTTCATCCATTCAAACGGCGCGCCGTTGATGATATCAAACTGCAAATCCACGTCCGTCATGTCGCGCCCGCCGTTCATGTCGTGCAACGGCACCTGGCCGTTCACCCGCACCGTCGGCGGTTGCAGAAAATGATACGGGTCCACCTGCCGCGCCGTTTTTGGCCCGATGGCGCGCGTGACGGGTCCCGGGTCGGCGGTGCTGAAACCGTTCGTGAAACAGATCAGCCGCGTGTTGAAATCCAAAGTCACCTTGTCCGCCGTCATCATCTGCGCGCCGGTGTGCATCAGCGGATTGACAAATTCCAGCACCCGGTTCGTGTAATTCAACGCTGACACCACGTCGCCAAACGCCTGGCCGCGCACCGCAAAATTCGTTAACGCCACGCGCCCGCTCGCCATGATGCGGTCGTAATCATACAAACGCCCGCTTACCTCCACGTCCAACGCCAGCGGCTCGGTGAACTTCACGATCTCAAAACCGCGCACCGCGTTGCTCGTCGTCAAAAACGGCCGGACGACTTCCGGATCCAACACGCCGCGGATGTGCCAGTGATAATCTTTTGTCGCGTCGTCCTCGCCACCGCTTAATTTGAGCCGGCTCTTTGATTTCACGACCGCTAGATCGGGCAGTTGCCACAGGAGATTTGAGTAGGAAAAATGCGTGCGCGCCGAGTCAATCGCAACGCCACTGAACACACCATTGGTGATGGCCAGTTCGCCATTTAATTGAATGGTCGGTTGCACTTCGTCGCGCCAATCCGGCTGGTCCCGCATCAGCGGGATCCACGCGGGCAGAATCAGCGAGCCGCGGGCTCGGAGTGATGGCGGTTGGGTCCACGAAAAATCCGCCAGCCGTTCGCGCGTTTTTTCCGTCAGCAATGCGGCAATCGCATGAACGTTGAAACATGAGGAATTGGTGAAGGTGAGCTCGCGCGTGGCAAGGTTCAGCCGCGCAGTGGCATCAAGTTGTCCACCGCCCAGCCCGGCGGACAATTTAGTGACGGCCAATTCGGGCGCCTGCCAGAGGCCGTTGCACTCCACGAAGTCCGCATTCAGTTTTTCGGATTTCAATTCCCTGAATTTCGCCGTCCAAGTCAACCGATACGGCTGCGCGTTTGTCCACCACGCCCACGACGAGACGAAATTGGTTGGAGTTCCGGCGGGCGCGGTGAGGTTGCCGGTGAGCCGGATGTCGCGCGCGCCGCCCCAGGGCGTTTGAATCGAGGTCGCGTTCAGGTTCAGCCGGACGGCGAACGAGTGAATGTCCCGCGCGTCGCCGTCCACGACCAGGCTCAATTGCGGCGTGCCCGTGAAATGTATCCGGTCGAGCGTGTCGGAAAATTTCCGCAATTGTGCCGGCCAAACGTCACGGCCGGCGGATTTTTTGACATGAAAAATGTCCCAGTTGCGAATCTCCGGCGCGTGGATGATGTCGCCTGACAACGCGAGTTTCGCGCCGGCGAAGTCAGCTTGAAAATGGTCGAGCGACCAGGTGTTGTTCGTTTGGAAGCGCAATTCGGTCTGAATGTTGCCGAGCGTGAACACATTGGTTGGCGTGAGCGGCCAGACGAATTTACCCTGACGCAAAATGAGTCCATCAACCTGCCATTGCCGGCGCAACAGTGCGCGGTAGTTCAATTGCAGTTGAATTTCGGCCAGTGAAAGCACCGGGTTGTCGGGCGGTTCAGCGTGGCCGATGCGGACGTTTTCGATGACCAGCCCGTGGACGAAATGCAGGCGCATCCGGGTGAATTCCAATTCGATTCCGCGCGTTTGCAATGTTTCCACCAGACGCCTTTTCAAAAAATCCGGCAGGCCGATGCGGTTGAACCAGACGAGGGCGCAAACCAGCGCGAGCACCGCGAAAAGAACGGTGACGCGAAACCAGCGAAAGCCTGCGCGGCACTTCCGCCAGAAGCCGGGTTGCGAAGGCATGTCAGGGAATCCCGCCTTGCGGGACCGGAATGGTGAGATAACTCAAGACGAACTGGTAAAGCACCGGCGGAAAGACGAACGCCCAGCGCTCACCGTCCAGCGTCACGGCGGCCAGGGCGGTTTGCGAGGCGGGGAGTTCCGCGCCGAAATCCACGGTGTATTTCGTGCTGTTTTTGAGTTCGATGACGATCTGCAAATTGTTCGTGTTCAAGCCGAATTTTTCCGGCTCGGTCACGTTGCGTCCCACCCAGCCGGCGGCAGTCAACCCGCCGAACCGGTGCGCGGTTTCCTCGATGGCCGGCGGGTTGATGATGCCTTGCGAACCGGCGGCGAGCGACCATTTGTTCGGTCCGGTGCGGACCATTTGCCGCGTCTTGCCGTTTTGGTGGATTGTGATTTGCGCCACGTCGCCCTCGGTGAAGTTCCAAATTCTGCGCTCGCGAAATTCCCAGGCCGCTTCGGGCAGCCGGTTGAAATCTTCCGCCGTCACGGCATAAACAAAATCCTCATCGGCGCGCCGGACAAAGACTTCATTGTTTTGGTTCGTGCCGAAGGACAATTGGACAATGACCCCGTTCGTATCGCCTGCCGCCGAACGCAAAGTGATTTGGCGCGTCGGCGTCGCCAGCCCGTAAGCGGACAAATCGGGCGTGGTCACGACGTCCTTCACGAATTCCGCGACGCGCAATCCGGCGAGGGTTTTGATGAATAGCTGCGCATTTTCGGCGTCCGCGGGGAATTTTTCGCCGACGATTTGCCAGTCGTTCAAGCCTTGCCGTTGCAACGTGAAATTGTCCTGCCCCTGCACTTCAATTTCCGCGACGGGCGCGGTCAATTCCAGCAGATGCGAATCACGGAAGTCATTCACCGAGCCGCGCCACGGCGACAACGGCTCTTTGGCGGTCGTAACAATGGCATTCCACCTTTCGCGTCTGGCAAAGACTTGCGTTGGATCATTCGTCGGACTTTTGCCGACGTGAATGGCGGAAATGAAATTTGTGCCGTGACCGAGCCACAGGTCGAGATCGGCGGGTTGCAAACCGAACGCGGCCAAATCCGCCTTCGGGTCGTCGGTGATGAATTGGGTGACGCGCGCGGTTTGCAGGTGCTGCAACGCATCGGTGATGCGCTCGGCGTCGGCGCGCGCCGGAAACGGACGAATCATGCGCCAGAAATGGTTCGTCGCGTCGCGTCGAAGTTCAATGACTTTCGTGCCGTTGGTCAACACAATCCAATCCAGGCCGCTGTTGTTCGCATTCACCAGCGCGGTGTCGCGCCAGTCGTTGGCCGAAAGTGGAATAAATTTGAGCCAGTCGGCATCGGCGACAAAGGCGCCGTCCACACCGACGACGCGCAAAAAAACCTGATCGTCGGGCGGGGTTTTGTTGCCGACCAAAAGCTGCCGGCGCTGGCCGCCGGTTTCGATGACGAGTGAAATGCGGGGCGTTTCAAAACCGAATTCCACGTCAGCATTGCGGTGGTTGCGGAGTTCGGCGGCGCTGATGCGGGTGGCGGGCGTGAGTTTTTGGAGCGCGTCGAGCAGGGCTTCGATGGCGGCGGACTGCGCGGGATAGGCAATGGGTTTGGTCAGCAGCCACGCGCCGTTCGTGCGGTCGGCGCGAATTTCAAACGCGCCGGACGGACTCACTTGAACGCTCGTGACGGCGGGCGGACGCAATTCCGGCAGGATACGGGACGGCTCCGCGGCGGCTGGCCGCAGGAAATGTTCAAAAATAAAAATCAGCGCGAACAGCGCCGCGGCAATCGTGAACCAGATTCCGGTGGTTTTCGAATTCATTATTTTCTCCGGGCCAGCCAGACCAGGCAGCCGAACAGCAGCACCGCGCCGGGCAATGCGCCCAGCAGCAGCCAGCGGACTTCGCGTTGCTGGGTTCGCGTCATCAACAGCCGGAATTCGGTGACGGGTCGCGGCCCGATGCCTTTGAGCAACGTGGTACGGTCAAGCAACCAGTTGACGGCGTAACCGGCAAAATCGGCATTGGCGCCGCCCTGGATATAATAATTGCCGAGAAAAACGGAGTCGCCGACGACGATGATGCGGGTGTTGCCACGCGGATTGGCGACGCCGGCCACGGATTTTTGTTCAACGGCGACCATGAGCGGGTAACTGCGCGCTGGTTCGGCGGGATCCCCCTCAAGCACGGAATCCGGGCTGGAGGCTGCGATTTCATCAACTTGCGGCGCGTTGGCGGACGGGTTCTGCCATTCCACGCGACCGACCGGCCGCGGCCGAACCATCTGCAACGAAAGCTGCGTGAGCGGGTTGACGACAGGATGCTGACTGAACCGGCGAACGACGACATCGTCACCGGTGACCGTGCTTTTCAAGTCCTTTACAAAATCGGCGACGACGTTGACACCCCAGCGCTGCAAAATGGGTTCGAGTCCGGTCGGTTGTCTGATGGAGGCGTAATTGAAAAGCACAAACAGCCGTCCACCTTGTGCGAGATATTGGTCAATCTTTTGCAATTCAAGTTTGGACAACGGCCCGGTGGGCGCGGCAATGATGAGCAAATTGCAATCCATCGGCACGGCGCTGTCGCCGAGCAATTGGAGATTTATCGCCGCGATGTAATTTTGGGCGAGGATGGAACCGAATTTCAGATAGCCGGCATTACCACTGTTGTCGAGCGCAGGTTCGCCGTGGCCTTGCAAAAAATACGCCGTGAGCGGCTTGGGATTTTCCAGCGCGAGCAGCATCGAGGTGAACGTTATCTCGCCGTGAAACGCGACGGGCTTGCGCCGGAACTCGCGTTCCTTTTCGTTCGGTATCTGCTCCAGCGTGTATTGCGTGAGCGCATCGCCGGGGGCGATTTTAATGCGTCCGTCGCAGTCAAAGATGACGAGGTTCTTGTCAGTCTGCGAATTCAGCTTGTATTGTTCCTTTACTTTTTCGGCCTCGCCCGCGTCACGCACATAATCCACTGTCCGAACGGAAATGCGCGGGTTCACCGAGCGATACTCGTTCAGCAGCGCGACGATGTCCGGATAAAAATTATTCTCGTCCTTGGTGTCGTAATAAAGCGTCACGGTTATGTGATTGGTCAGCGACTTGAGAATGTCCAGTGTTTGCGGGGCCAATTGGATGCGCGTCTGCGAACTCAGATAAAACCGCCCAAAGAAGTGTGCGCTGAGGTAATTCACCATCACCACCACGGCCAGCACCAGCGCCGTGCGCACAACGACGTCCAAGCCGATTTTCCACCGGCGGCCGGGCGAAAAGCTGGGTTGAGATTTGGAATCGGCCGGCATTTTATTTCCAGCGCCGGCTTTCCACCACGCGCAAGGTCAGGAACAAAAAGAAAAACGTCAGGCTGACGTAAAAAATCACCGCGCGGGTGTCCACCATGCCGCGCGCAAAGTTGTGCATTTGCTCGAACAGGCCGAAATACGACAGCACCTGTGACTGCCAGTGCGCGGGCACGGGGATGGCTTCGGCCAGAAACCCGAGCGAAAACAAACTCACGCCAATGACAAAGCTGATCATCGCCGCCGCCATCTGACTGCGCGTCAACGACGACGCAAAACAGCCCAGCGACAAAAACAGGCAGCCGACCAAAAACACGCCCAGATACATTCCGCCAATCATGCCCGCGTCCAGCGTGCCCGGCTGATTCGTAAAATGTCGCACCACGAAGAGACACGCGAGCATCGGCAGCCACATCACAATGTAAAACACGAGCGCCGAGGCGAATTTCGCCGCGACCACCTGCAAATCGCTCACCGGCGTGGTCATCAGCGTTTCAAAAGTGCCCGAGAATTTTTCCAGCGCGAACAACCGCATCGTGAGTGCCGGCGTCGCCAGCAGCACAATCAGCCAGAAAAAGTAAGTCCGATAAAACATTTCCGTCACCGGCATCGGCGACGGGTCGCTGCCGAGATTTGTCATCAGCACCACGAAACTCAACCCGATCAAAAGCGTCACGGCCGCGATGATTACGTAGCCCGTGATGGAACAGAAAAACGCGGCCAACTCCCGGCGCGCGAGTGTCCAGAAAATTTTCATTCGCCTTCCTCCTCCTCGGCCGGTTTGGTCACCTGCACGTAAATATCTTCGAGCGAATGGCGGCTGCGCGTCAATTCGCGCATTATCCAGCCACGTTCCTGCGCCAATGAGAAAATTGCCGGACGCAGATCGTATCCATCGCGCGGCGTCAGCGCGCAGCGTTGGAATTCACCTTCGCTTGGCGACACGTCGAATTGTTCGATTCCCGGCATTTGCGACCAGACTTCGCGCAGTTCGTCCGCTGGCGCGGCGATTTCAGCGATGATCTGGCTGCTGCCCGCCATGAGCCGCTGCAAATTGTCCGGCGTGTCGGCGGCCAGAATTTTGCCGTCGTACATGATGAGCATCCGGTTGCACGTCATTTCCGCCTCGGGCAAAATGTGCGTCGAAATCAGCACCGTGTGCTTCTGCGCGAGACTTTTGATCAATTGCCGCACCGCGCGAATCTGATGCGGATCGAGGCCGAGGGTCGGTTCGTCCAGAATGATCAATTCCGGCTCGTGCACCAGCGCGTCCGCCAGACCGACCCGCTGCTTGTAACCCTTGGAAAGCTGGCCGATGATGCGGCGACCCACCTCCGTCAACCCGCATTGCTCCATCACCGTGGTCACGCGCTCGCGCGAACGCCGCCAGTTGAGGCCCTTGAGCCGCGCGCGGAATTTCAGGTATTCCCGCACGCGCATTTCGGGATACAGCGGATTGTTTTCCGGCATGTAACCGATGCGGCGGCGCACTTCATCCGACTGGTGAAAGACATCGAAACCCGCGACGCGCACCGTGCCGGACGTCGCCGGCATGAAACACGAAAGAATCCGCATCGTCGTGCTTTTGCCCGCGCCATTCGGTCCGAGCAAACCGACAATTTCGCCGCGCGCGACCGTGAACGAAATGCCCGCCACCGCCGTGTGTCCGGCGTAGCGTTTCGTCAAATTTGTCACTTCAATCATCGCAGTGTCGCTCATCGAAACGTTGGGTGGAGTCTAGCAGGAAATTCGGGATTCCGGCCAACAAAAATTCCGCCACAAAACAAAACCTTGCTTTATAAACCCGCAAAACCGCCGTTGGATGCGTTCAAAATTATGCGTGCCGGCTTGACTTTGCTCAACCGCAGGCGCAAAAGCAACCCGCAGTGTCTCCGCCGCCTGAAAATTTTTACGCCCGCTGGCGAATGCCGGATGGACCGGGGAACGTCCTGCGCGACGAAAAGGAGGCGCCGCCCGAACGCCTCCTGCAGGCCATCTGGCGCCATCAACGCCTCCGCCGCGACCAGCTCCGGACCGCTGATGGACAGGCCGTTCGCATTTTGCATCCCGGTTTTGTGAGTGTCGAAGGCGGGCCGGATTTTCGCGGCGCGGTCATTCAAATCGGCGACGCCGCGCCGCGTTCCGGTGACGTGGAGATTGACCTGCGCGCCGGCGGCTGGCGCGCCCACGGTCACGACCGCAACCCGAATTTTAAAAACGTCCTGCTTCACGTCGTTTGGGACGACGCGCGGCCAATGCCAAATGCGCCTCCAGTTTTGCCGTTGAGCCATTCGCTGGACGCGCCGTTGGGCGAACTCGGCTTGTGGCTGGAAAACGAATCACCGCGCGTCCTGCCCGAAAATTTGCGCGGCCAATGTTGCGTGGTGTTGCGCGAATTGGATGAAACGCGACAAAGCAAAATTTTGGACTCTGCCGCACGCGTTCGTTTTCAAGCCAAAGCCGGACAATTTCGCGCCCGCGCCCGGCACGCCGGCTGGGAGCAGGCGCTGTGGGAAGGCTTGTTCCGCGCGCTCGGCTATAAACACAACATCTGGCCGATGCAAAATCTTGCCGAATCACGTTTGCGCTGGACGCCCGGCGCGGACCCGGCTTTCGCACTTCAAGCCCGGCTGCTCGGCATCAGCGGTTTGCTGCCGGCGGAACTGACCCGGGCGCAGGCGGGCAGCGAGGGTTATCTGCGTCGCGTCTGGGATTGCTGGTGGCGGGAACGCGATGCGTTCAGCGATTGCATTCTGCCGCGCGCCGTCTGGAAATTTCACGGATTGCGTCCGGCAAATCATCCCCAACGCCGGCTCGCGCTGGCGGCGCATTGGCTGGCGGCGGACCATTTGATTCAAAAACTCGAAAACTGGTGCGCCCGGGAATTGCCGGACAAAATGTTGCCCGGTTCGCTGCGGGAAATTTTTGAAGTGGAACGCGACGAATTTTGGTCGTGGCACTGGACGTTCCGCTCGGCGCGGCTGAAAAAGCCGCAACCGCTGTTGGGTGATGCGCGGGTGACGGATTTGGCGGTGAACGTGATTCTGCCGTGGCTTTGGACGCGCGCCGCCGAAGGTAAAAATGGAAGGCTCCAGCGGGTCATTGAACACCGCTACGCCGCCTGGCCGCAGGCGGAAGACAATTCCATTTTGAAATTGGCGCGTCAGCGTTTGTTGGGTGTTGGGCGAAGCCGCGTGTTGCGGAGCGCTTCAGCGCAACAGGGTTTGATTCAAATCACGCGCGACTTTTGCGAACACTCGAATGCGATCTGCGAACATTGCCGGTTCCCGGAACTGGTGCGCGGTTGGAATAGTGGTACAGGCTTCCAGCCTGTGGGAAATTAAACCAAATCACAGGCTGGAAGCCTGTGCCGCAAAATCACTTCACTTCCAGTTTGGCGAACGGATTGTTCAATCCGCCGGACTGCGGTTCGTCCGAAACGGGCACTTTGTTTTTCGGGGGGGCGGAAGGGGATGGTTGATGATTGTCCGAAGACGGCGCCGGACTGACTTCGGGTTGATGCGGATTTTTGGCGCGTTTGTTGCGCGGCAGCGGGCTGACCATCACATTGATGCCGCGCCCGATGAGTTTCGGCGGAAAATCGGGTTGGCCGTAAAGCGCGATCTCGGCAAGAAATTTGTTGATGACCTGGAAGCCGACTTCGGTGTGCGCCATTTCGCGACCGCGGAATTTGAGCGCGGCTTTCACTTTCATGTCCTCGCACAAAAAATCAACCGCGTGCATGACCTTGATGCCGAGGTCGTGCGGGTCAATCCGCGGGCTGAGCTGAACCTCTTTGACGGTCGAGGCGTGCTGGTGCTTCTTGGAATCCTTTTCCTTCTTGGCCTGTTCGTAACGGTATTTGCCGAAATCCACGAGCCGGCAGACCGGCGGCGTGGCGGTGGCGGCGATCTCGACGAGGTCAACCCCATGCTGCCGGGCCAGGTTGAGCGCGTCGGTCAACGAGATGATGCCGAGTTGTTTGCCGTCAACTCCGATGACCCGGACTTCGCGGGCGCGGATTTTGCCGTTGACCCGGACAAACGAAGCAGGAGAAAAATTGCGTGGAGAAAAAGGGCGGCTCAAGACACCCTCGTCGGTTGTAGCATAACTATAGGTTTTCGCATCAAGCAAACTGGCACGGCCAGTTCAAAATCCGCCGTGTTTTTAAGCGTTTCCAGCCGGACGTGCAAGCAAATAATTGGTGACAAATTCAAGAAAATCACAGCCTGATTTTAACGGCTTTAAGCGCGGCTTCATAAATCCGCTTCAACGGCACTTTTGCCCGCGACGCCAGTTTTTTACACGATTCAAACTCCGGCGCGGCTTGAACCCACTTTCCGTCGAGCCGGCCGATTTTCACGGTGACATCACCAAACGGGGTTTTGATTTTTGTGAATTCATGCCGCAATTTTCGCCGTTCCGCCACCGTCCGCCGGATGCCGAACGCGCTCGTTTCGCGCAAAATCATTTCGCTGAACTTGTCCGCGTCGGTTTCGGCGCACAGAATCGTGAGCAACACCCCGGGACGGTTTTTCTTCATCTGGATCGGCGTGTGGAAAACGTCGAGCGCCCCCGCGGTCAGTGCTGTTTCAACGAAATGCCCAAGAATTTCTCCGCTGACGTCGTCGAGATTCGTTTCGAGCACAGCGATACGGTCCGTTTCCCAATCGCGCTCTTCCGATTTGGCTCTCGACCCTCCGAGCGCTGCTCGGAGAACGTTTGGCCGCGTTTGGTTGTCGCGCGTGCCGAGTCCGAAACCGATTTTTCCCGCGACCAGACTTTGCATCGGGCCAAAATTTTCGACGAACTCCGCCAGCAGGGCGGCGCCGGTGGGCGTGACCAGTTCGTGCGGTTCGTCGCATTGCGTCACGCCGATGCCGCGCGCGCCGAGAATGGCCAGGGTGGCCGGGGCGGGAACGGGAAAGCGTCCGTGCGCGCAATCCACCCAGCCGGTGCCTTCAATGACCGGCGCGGCCAGCACCCGCGGCTTGCCGAGCATCTCCAACGCAATGCACGCGCCCACGATGTCCACAATCGAATCCACCGCGCCGACCTCGTGAAAATGAACTTTCACCGGCGGCAGGCCATGGATTTTCCCCTCGGCCTCCGCGATGCGTTGAAACACGGCGACGGATTTTTTCTTCACCCAAGCCGACAATTTGCTTTTCACAACGAGCTTTTTGATTTCGGCAAACGTCCGGTTCTCGTCGTGATGATGTTCATGGGCGTGTTGGTTTGGAGTTCCGCCTTTAGGCGGTCCGTGCCGTCCCGCGAAAGGCGGGACGGAACTCCGAACGCGCTCAGGATCCTGGTGATGCCCATGATGGTGATCGCAGGCGTCTGTCAAATGAACATCAAACTTCACGCCTTCGATGCCCGATTTTTGTTTGCGTGTGACGTGGAGGTGATAACCGTCAAGTTTCAATTTCTGCAACTCGCGCTCCAGCTTGCGCGCATCCGCACCGAGGTCAATCAACGCGCCGATGAACATGTCGCCGCTGATGCCGCTGAAAATATCGAGGTAAAGCGTTTTCATTTTTCCGCCAACGCATTGATCTGGCTGGCGGCGTAACCCGCGCCGAAACCGTTGTCAATGTTCACCACGGTCACACCACTGCCGCAACTGTTCAACATGCCGAGCAACGCCGCGATGCCGCCGAAGCTCGCGCCGTAACCGATGCTCGTCGGCACGGCAATGACCGGTTTGGAAACCAGACCGGCGACGACGCTCGGCAACGCGCCTTCCATGCCGGCGACGACGATGAGCACGTTCGCCCGCTGGATGTTTTCCGATTTCGCCAATAAGCGATGCAAACCGGCAACGCCGACATCGTAAATCCGTTCGACACGGTTACCCATGATTTCCGCCGTCACCGCCGCTTCCTCAGCCACGGGCAAATCACTGGTGCCGGCGCAAATGACCCCGATGGCTCCGGGACGTTTGGGCAGGGGTTTTTTCTCGATGGTCACACAGCGGGCAAGTTTGTGGTGAGCGGCAAGCTTGAATTTTTTGCGCAACGCGCGGGCCTGTGCGTCGGTGATGCGCGTGATGAGAACGCGCGAATCAGACGCCAGAATTTTCGCGGCTATTTTGACGACTTGTTCCGGCGTTTTGCCGCCGCCGAAAATGACTTCGGGAAAACCTTTGCGGAGCGCCCGGTGCGTGTCCACCTGCGCGAAACCGAGGTCGGCGATGGGCGCGGCTTGGAATGCCCGCAAAACCCTGTCGCGGCTCACTCCGCCCGCGCGGAATTTTTCCAGCAGTTGAATCGCCTCAGTAATCGTCACAGTCAGATAATATGCGCTTTGGTCAGGCGGTCACAGCAAATTTATTGTGGCGGCGGTCTGTGACCGCCGCATTTTTACCGTGATCCCCGGCGGTCACAGACCGCCGCTACTACTTGCGGAACGCCTGCACGCTGCGCACGAAATCGTCAGGCACACCGAAGTCGAAACGCTCCGCCGTGGTCATTTCCGGCGCCAGACAACCTTCGCGCTGGCGTTGAATCTCCTGTGCGCGGGCAAGCTGGAATTCGCCGTTGTCGCGGATGTTGTTGCGGATCATTTCTTCGAGGATTTCGTGAATCGAAGGCGACAGCAGGTGCCTTCCAAACCAGCCGAGCCAGATTTCATCGGGCAGGCCGTCCACCCGCAATTTTTTCCGCGCGGTTGCCGCGTCCGGATTTTCGATGATGAGCGAAACGTCAATCAACCGGGGATTTTCGGCGCGGCGCTGTCCGGCAATCGTGCCATAGCCTTTCAATTCGCCGGCTGAAATCCGGTTTACCGCTGAAACACTGCGACCGTTGGAAACCGCCGTCATTTGCGCCAGTTCCTGATGGGGCGAAATCGGTTTTGCATCGTGCGGATGCGGCAACGTGCGGTCCGTGCGGGCTTGCAGCGCCATCAACAGGCCCCCGTCCAGCACCGCCTCACAAACGTTGGCGCCAGAATAATCGGTAATGCCGCCCATCACGACCAGCCGCGCCGGCACGCGCGCCACCCAGACTTCGCCGGCGTTGAAAAATCCGGCAAAGCCGGTGGGGTCGCTGTTGGGCTTGTTCAGGAGTTGCTCAAATTCCAAAACCTCAAACGGGAGTTCGTTGTTCATTGATTATCGCCACCGACGAGGCCACAAGCAGTTCGTGTGGTTACGCGGGAAAAAACTTAATGGTGATGATGCCGGAACAGCCGTTTCCGGTTGGCGAACAGATACCAGACGATGAATACGTTTATCGCCAGCACGATCAACAAGTCGAGCTTGGGATGGCTCAAAAGTTCAGGCCTTGAATGGTCCAACATTTCAGGTCTGGGCCGGCGTACCAGTTCAAAAATTTCTATCGGAATGAAAAACGCCGATTCACCAATTGCCAGCCAGCCCGCCCACGGCGCACGGAAAATCAGCCCCACGCCTTCGACGAGCGAAAACAGGCTGTAGAGAAACGTCCCGGTGGCCACCCAACGCACGTTGGCCGGTGTCATTTGATCGATCCGGTCGCCGATGTCCGAGAGAAACCGGTTTTCAGGATCGAGATGCACCCAATGCACCAGGCGATCGAACAAATTCGAAAAACCGGCACCCGCCAGGTTGTAGACGCCAAGGGCCAGCAACAATAACAACACGCCTTTGATCAATTTGCCGAGGATGATGAGATAGAGCGTCGGAGCGCGCTTCTTGGGAATTTTAGCGTCGTTGGCCATTCAGCTTCGTAGTCCGGGTTTGCCCTTGGTGGTTACACTGCACTGCGCGGCTCGACGGCTTCCGGCCCCATGTCCGTCATCTTCTTTCGCGACGCTTCCACCTTGATGTAATGGAGCACCACCGGGGCGATGATCATGCCGGGAATACCCATCAACTTCTCGCCCAGCACCAGCCCGACCAGTGTCAGCCACATGGGGTTTTTGATCCGGTCGCCGATGATTTTGCTGTTGAGGAAATACTCCAGCTTGTGAATGACGACCAGAAAGATGAGGGCGAAGAGCGCCATCCTCGGCGAAATCGTGAAACCAACGGCGACGATGAGCGTGTTGCTCAGGATATTGCCGATGATCGGCAGCAGGCCGCAAAGGAACGTGAGCGCAAGGAGAACGGCGCTGTACTGAAAACCGTTCCACATCAGGAACACCGCCGTCAGGCCCGTGTTGATGGTGGAAATCACGATTTGCGCGCCAATCACTTTCGCGAAACTTCCGTAAAAAGTCCGGAAGCGAATCTCCAGCTCGCGCACCACCGTGGCGTAAAGGCTGTCCCGCGCCGTTTGCGGGTCTTCCGTGCCCCATTTCGCACTCAGAAACATGCTGACGGCCACCACCAGGCCGATGATCACCAGCGCAATATGGAACGCGGCGGCGCGCGCGTACCGGCCGACATTCGCGACCTTTTCCTTCACTTCCGCCATCGCGACAGTCTTGAGGCTGGCGTAATCAGTAAATGGCAACTCAATGTCCTGCTTTTCAGCGAACTCAACGACGGCGGGAATCGTCTTTCCCGCAATTTCCGGCAGCGTCTTATAAGCCTGCCGCGAAAAATGGATCAGCCCGTACGCTATCACCGTGACCGCGATGACATAAATCACCACACCCAGCAGGTTGCTGCGGCCAAAGCTGAATTGCCGCAGCGCGAAGTAGCCGAACAGCGCCGTCAACACCAGCACGCCCAGATCCAGCCAGGCAATGAGCACCAGCAACACCACCATGATCCCGTACGAGATGCGCTCGGCCTTGCTCATGGTGCTCATGGTTTACGCAGTTCAGAGTTCATTTGGCGTCAGCGAATCTTCGGCAACAACCATTCCAGCAGCCCGCTGATCGGCAGTCGTTCCTGCCTGCCATCGTCCCGAAAACGCACCGTCACCGTATCCTTCAACTCCGGCTTCTCGCCCAACGTGTCGAAATCAATCGTCATACAGAACGGCGTGCCCGCTTCGTCCTGGCGCGCGTAACGGCGGCCAATCGAACCCGCGTCGTCGTAAAACACATTCATCCACGGACGCAACCGGTCACGCACTTCGAGCGCCTTCTTCACCAACTCCGGCTTGTTCTTGAGCAACGGCATCACGCCGGCCTTGACCGGCGCGACGCGCGGATGAAATTTCAAAATCACGCGCGTTTCGCTCCTGCCCTTGTCATCCGTCTCGGTGACTTCGCTGTAGGCGTTCGTGATCAGCGCAAGAATTAGACGATCCACACCCGCAGACGGTTCAATCACGTGCGGGATGTATTGGCCTTTCGCGAGGCCGTTCGCGTCTTCGGTGGCGTCCTTTGAAGCCTGTTCTTCCGCCACGCCCATTTTGACGAGATATTTTTTCCGGTTCTCGTAATAGCGCCGCCAGAGTTCGTCCGATTTTTCCTTCGGCAACTTCACCCACGCCGTGCGAAGTTCCTCGTCGAAAACGCCCATCGGTTTGCCGGAGAAACGCTCGTGCTGGCTCAAATCGAAATCGCTGCGGGCGGCGATGCCTTCGAGTTCCTGCGTGCCGAACGGAAACTTGAACAGAATGTCCACGCAGGCGCGGGCGTAATGCGCGAGTTCCTCCGGCTTCTGCCAGTATTCTTCCAGCGTTGTGCGCGGCAGTCCGATGCCTTCGTAAAACTTGATCCGCTCCTCGACCCAGTATTTGTGCCACGCTTCCCAGCCCCAATCGGAACGTGCCGCCGGCATCTTGCCGGCGGAACCAATTGAAGATGGATCTGCCAGCGAGACGCTGGCAGCACGCTGTTCGGATTCCGGCTTCGAAATTTCCGCCGCCGGTGCGACGCGACCGCATATTGCTTCGACCACTTCATCCGGCTTGATGAAAAATTCCAGTTCCATCTGCTCGAACTCGCGGGAACGGAAGGTGTAATTGCGCGGTGTGACTTCGTTGCGAAACGCCTTGCCGACCTGCGCGATGCCAAACGGGACTTTCTGGCGCGACGTTTCGAGCACGTTCTTGAACTGCGCGAAGATGGCCTGCGCGGTTTCGGGGCGGAGGTAGGCAATCGCCGATTCATCCCGCACTGGGCCAACGCAGGTTTGGAACATCAGGTTGAACGCCCGCGGCGCGGTCTTCTCACCGTGGCATTCAGAAACCATCTTGCTGGGCTTTTGCGGACAGGGGATTTCATTGGTCTGATCGGCGCGGAAACGGCCTTTGCACGTTTTGCAATCAATCATCGGGTCGCTGAACGTATCCACATGTCCCGACGCCTTCCAAATCTTCGGGTGCATGATGATGGTGGCTTCGAGGCCGGCGACGTCGTCGCGCTGGCGGGTCATGGTGTTCCACCAGAGTTCCTTCACGTTGCGCTTGAGTTCCGCGCCGAGCGGGCCGTAGTCCCAAAAGCCGTTGATGCCGCCGTAAATCTCGGAGGATTGAAAAATGAACCCGCGCCGCTTGCACAGCGACACGATTTTTTCCATCAGGACGTTTTCTTTCAGCCCGGCCATAGGGTTGAGCAGTGTTTGCGATGCGCGCGGCGCTGTAAATGAGATTTTGACCGGCCCAATGGCGGTTCGGCGCGTGAGTTTCACGCGCGTTGCGTGAAAATTTCACGCATTGTGCCGTTGCAAAACCCCCCTCGGGCAATTTTCATTGGCATTTTGCGGGAAAAATCGGTTGGCATCGGCATTGCTAAACATTGTTCGAACTGGTGTTGACGGCGCGTGCGATTGATTTACGGGATTCGACGAACCGTCACCCAACGAACAAAAACCAAAAAACCTTATTGAACGTATGAAAAGAATTCTGAAACAGACCAAGGCCTTCACACTGATCGAGTTGCTCGTCGTCATCGCCATCATCGCCATCCTTGCAGCTTTGTTACTGCCGGCACTGGCCGCGGCCAAGCGCAAGGCGCAACGCATTAATTGCATCAGCAACCTCAAACAAGTCGGGATTGCCTTCCGACTCTGGGAAGGTGACAATGGCGACAGATATCCCATGGCCGTCACCACGATTCAAAACGGCGCCAAGGAGAAAGTTTATAGCGCTAGCGGCCTTGCCCTGGCCGGATATGGCTTGACCAACGTTTTCGTGGTCATGTCGAATGAATTGAGCACGCCCAAGATTCTGCTGTGTCCGTCGGACAGCACTCGGAATGCCCAGACCAACTTTGCCGCTTTGACCCACAACGATCAAAACATGAGCTACTTTGTCTGTGGCGATGCGGCCGAAGCCTATCCGCAGATGATTTTGGATGGCGACCGGAATATTGGACCAGCTGTTGGTAATGTCCCAAATGTCCCCGCGACCACAACCAACGTTCTCGGCATACAAGGTCCGGCGCCTACTTTTTTATGGTGGGCGTGGAGTGCCGTTGATCTGCATTTGAGAGTTGGCAATCTTGGGATGGCTGATGGCAGCGCCCAACAAGTGACCGTTGCCGGGCTGCAGACGGCCTTGGGCACCGCCACCAACGGCGCAGCCGCCCAGTATCCGTATTATAATTTCCCGCAAGGCAAGGATCAATAATTTCCCGCAAGGATCACCTTAAACGCAATCTTAATTTTACTGTTTCACACAACAGCAAGGCATCCGCAAGGATGCCTTGCTTTGTTATTTAACCAGTGAGTTCCTCCTGAACGAATCAAATCAAAGGTTGCGGCCGGAGCTGTCGGGATCATCGTTGCCGTTTTTCTTTTCCGACTTTTCCGAAAGCCGCTGCCGGGCGAAAAATTTTTGCAACAATCCCCGGCAATCCGCTTCCCGGATGCCGCCCGTGATTTCACAACGGTGGTTCAGCATGGGGAATTGCAGCAGGTTCATCGCCCCGCCGGCCGCGCCACCTTTGGGGTCGCTCGCGCCGAACACCACGCGCGCCAGCCGGGTGTGCACCATCGCGCCCGCGCACATCGGGCAGGGCTCCTTGGTCACGTAAAGCGTGCAATCCGTCAGCCGCCAGTCGCCGGCGGTTTCTTCGGCCTGGGTGAGCGCGAGCATTTCGGCGTGCGCCGTGGCGTCTTTGAGCTGTTCCACCTGATTGAAGGCCCGGGCGATGATTCGGCCCTCGCGGACAATGACCGCGCCGACCGGCACCTCGCCGGCTTCATCGGCGCGGGCCGCCTGCCGCAAGGCCTCGCGCATGAAATAATCGTCGCTGTGCAAATCAATGATGGGCTCGTCCATAAATCAGTCGAGAGTCGAAGGTCGAGAGTCGAGAGCAGGACGCGTCTTGCCGGAAAATTTCTTTCTGGCCCTCGACCCTCGACGCTCGACCCTCGACTCTTCGAGTGTCCAGTCGTTGCGCCCGTCGGGATGGCAATGGCAGTGCGCCGCGAAAAATCCGCCGCGATGCCGCCAGAACCAGGGCCAGATTTGTTCCCGGTCGGTTTGCGGCAGCTTCAAACCCTCGAGCGCGGCGCGGGCGAAGAATTGAAAACGGCCTTCGGCGTGGTGGGGCGGCAATGTTTTCAGGCGCGGCTTGACCTCGAACAAAAACATCAGCCAGTGCGTCCGGCCTTGGAAGCCGTGTTCGCTGACGAGGCCGGTCAGGTGCAAATCTTCGGGGCGCAGCGACAGGCCGGTTTCTTCGTGCGCCTCGCGGCAGGCGCAGGCGTAGGGCGATTCGCCGCTGTCCATTTTCAATTTCCCGCCACAGGGACTCCACAAACCGCGGTTCGGCTCCTGCGCGCGTTCGAGCAAAAGCACCTCATCGCGCTCGTTGAAGCAATACAGCAGCGTGGCGACTTTGTAGGGCAAAACCATCAGACGGAATTTCAAATTTCGAGTGCCGAATGTCGAATGCAAAATTCACTTGTTTCCGCATCATGAAAAATTAAAGTTCCCTGCTAGCCCATGAAGATTTTCAATATCGCCGCAGTGGCAAGCCTTGTCATCATACTGACGGCTTGCAAAGCCGCGCATGCGGAACCAACCAACAACACACCAATGCACAGTAACGCCGATGTCGCCTGGAAAGAATTGCAGCAAGCCGCCATGTTGCCAAAACCGCCGCTCGAATGGAAAAAGCAACCGCCGACCGATGAACAAAGGGAAAAATTTAACAAACAAGAAGCAGCTGCGGCGATTGTGGCCGCAGACAAAGCCAAGGATTTTTACACGCGCTTCCCAGACAACACAGACGCAATCACAGCGAAACAGCTAGAATGTAAAATGTGGGAGACCGCATTTTTCGATGGATATGATAAAGACATCTTTTCTGTTTGGGCAACCGCCCAGCAAACATTGCTTGCTGATCCGAAATTGACTGACACAGACAAATTCCAATTGCATGTGGCAATAGTTCAGCGGAAAAGATTCGACCGTTGGCTTGACTCGAATGCCCGTGAAATCGAGCGGGAAAAAGACATTCGTGAATTGATCAAGGACTACCCCAAGCAAGACAAGCCATATGAGATGTTGCTTAACCTTGCCGCCAATTCCCCCGACGAAAAGGCGCGCTCGATTGCAAACGAAATTTTGACATTTCCTGTTTCAGAGGACATCAAAACCAAAGCCGAAGGCATTCTTCGGCGGCTTGACGCAGTGGGGAAACCACTCGACATCAAATTCACGGCGTTGGACGGTACGCAGGTGGATTTAAGCCGGATGAAAGGCAAAGTCGTGCTGGTGGATTTTTGGGCGACTTGGTGCGGTCCCTGCGTGGGCGAAATGCCTCAGGTGAAGGAGACCTATAAACAATTTCATTCCAAAGGTTTTGAAGTTATCGGCATCAGTTTTGATTCCGGAAAACAGCTGCTCCAGCGTTTTGTCCAGAAGGAAGAAATGCCATGGCCGCAATATTTTGACGGCAAAGATTGGAAAAATAAATTTGGCGCTCAATATGGCATTGCCAGCATTCCAACAATGTGGCTTGTGGACAAAAAGGGAAATTTGCGAGAGACAAACGCCCGCGATGACCTTAAAGGCAAAGTCGAAAAACTTCTCGCCGAGTAGTTTGCTGTCTTCCTGTTTTTCTGTTTCCTCGATACTGCAACGGTGAAATTTCTTCTGATTTCAAAATTCCATTGTCACCGTGCGCCAAAATGGTAGCATAGCCGTCCTCGTTTCGATTGCAGGCAAAATTAACGCATGAAAACTTATGACATCGCTGTAATTGGCGGCGACGGCACCGGACCGGAAGTCACCCGCGAAGCCCTCAAAGTGTCCGAGGCCGCCGCCCAAAAATTCGGTTTCAAGATCAACTGGCATTCTTACGATTTCGGCGGCGAACGCTATCTGAAGACGGGCGAAGCGCTGCCGGACGGCGCGGTGGACGAGTTGCGCAAGTTCAAGGCGATTTTCCTCGGCGCGGTCGGTCATCCGCAGGTCAAGCCGGGCATCCTTGAAAAGGGCATTCTGCTGCGCCTCCGTTTCGAGCTGGAACAATATATCAATTTGCGCCCCGTGAAACTTTACCGCGCCGCCGATTGCCCGTTGAAGGACAAGGGGCCGGAGCACATTGACTTCGTTGTCGTGCGCGAAAACAACGAAGGTCTTTACATCGGAGCGGGCGGTTTTGTGTTCAAAGGCACGCCGCATGAAGTCGCGATTCAGGAATCGGTGAACACGCGCCGTGGGGTGGAACGCTGCCTGAAATACGCTTTTGACCTCGCAAAGAAACGCCGCGGCGGCAAGCCGTGGAAAGGTCTCAAAACGGAGGACGTCAAAGCCGGCAAGACCGCGCAACTCACGCTCTGCGGCAAGACCAACGTGCTCACGTTCGCATTCGATTTGTGGGAGCGCGCGTTCCATGAATTGGGCGCGAAGTATCCGACGATAAAGCGCGATTACGCCCACGTGGACGCCACGGTCATGTGGTTCGTGAAGAACCCGGAATGGTTCGACGTGATCGTTACGGACAACCTGTTTGGCGACATCATCACCGACCTCGCCGCGATGATTCAGGGCGGTTTGGGCATCGCCGCCGGCGGCAACATCAACCCTGAAGGCACGAGCATGTTCGAGCCGATGGGCGGCAGCGCGCCGAAATACACCGGCCAGAACGTCATCAACCCGCTCGCAGCCATCAACGCCGCCGGAATGATGCTCGACTTTCTTGGCGAAGCAAAAGCCGGCGCGGCCATCGAGAACGCCGTCGTGAAGATCATCAACACGAAAATCAAGTCGCTCGCGGCCGGCAAAATGGGCCACGGCACGCGCGAAGTCGGCGATTTGGTGGCGGCGGCGGTTTGACGATGAGGACGACGGATGAAAAGCCTGACCGAACATCTCTGGTTTGAAACGCCGCATCGCCGCGATTACGTCAACATCACCGGCACGGTCGAGCAGCTTGTCCGCAAGAGCGGCGTGCAGGAAGGGCTTTGCCTCGTCAACGCCATGCACATCACCGCCAGCGTCTATATCAACGACGCGGAGGATGGTTTGCTACACGACTACGATGTGTGGCTGGAAAAACTCGCGCCGCACGAGCCGGTTTCGCAATACCAGCACAACCGCACCGGCGAAGACAACGCGGACGCGCACCTGAAACGCCAGGTCATGGGCCGCGAAGTGGTCGTGGCCATCACGAAGGGCAAGCTGGATCTGGGCCCGTGGGAACAGATTTTCTACGGCGAATTCGACGGCCGCCGTCGCAAGCGCGTGCTCGTGAAAATCATCGGGGAGTAACACCAATTCCCGATAATAATCGGCACCTATTCCAGACGGTAGGGCCGCGCTGCTGCGCGGCCATCATACCCGGCGGCGCAGCTCCGATAGATCGCGAGCAGGCAG
>Ga0208079_1000015_pt1 | contig 97041 bp, 67 predicted proteins | sample NGESurdeep092012_5_FD_184474 | JGI IMG/M metagenome (GOLD analysis project Ga0208079, IMG submission 184474) | Arctic peat soil microbial communities from Barrow, Alaska - NGEE Surface sample 210-2 deep-092012 (SPAdes) | ecosystem: Environmental > Terrestrial > Soil > Wetlands > Peat ... | reverse complement strand
TTTTATCGAATTCCTGCGATATTTCCCATCAAGAGTGGATTCGGTCATTTCCCCACCTTTCTTTATAAAATGAACAGTGGAAATCAGATTTTTTCTATATTCTCCCAACTTTCTACATAATCTTCAGCTATTATTGCCTTTTGGTTAAAAACTAAAAAAAGTCACGGAATTATAAACAACAGGATGAAAAAAACCATTATCGTAGCAGCTTTTGTGTTATTGAATTTTTTAAATCTCTCTGCCCAGAAACAGGGTTCGGGTATTGTTTCAGGTATCATCATTGAAAAATCCTCTGGAAAACCTCTGGAATTTGCCACGGTAGTCATCCGTAGCAATTCTGACAGCACACTGACGCAGGGTACTGTTACGGGTAAAAAGGGGGAATTCACTATTGATAAACTTGCTTTCGGAGAGTATAAAATAGTATACAGTTTTATTGGTTTTGAAAAGATAGAAACATCCGTTTTCTCCATCAATACCAGGAGAACCAAAGTAGACCTGGGCAAATTATATATCGCTGAATCAACAGCACAACTGGGAGATGTTTCTGTGGTTGCACAAAGATCTACATTTGTCAATTCAATCGATCGGAGAACCTTCAATGTTGGTCAGGATGTGATGAGTAAAACGGGGTCCGTGAGCGAATTGCTTCAGAATGTACCTTCGGTTCAGGTTGATATTGATGGTAATGTCAGCCTGCGGGGATCGGACAATGTGATGTTTCTTATTAATGGCAAACCATCCTCGCTGATGGGAACAAACAGGGCAGCAGTTCTACAGCAGATGCCTGCAAGTTCAATTGAGAAGATCGAAGTTATTACTAACCCATCAGCTAAGTATAAGCCTGACGGTACATCAGGGATAATAAATATTGTTCTTAAAAAAGATAAAAGCCTGGGTTTAAATGGCCAGGCCTCTTTAAATGCAGGAAATGACCGGCGTTACAACGGCAATTTTTCGATAAACTACAATCCCGGCAAACTAAATTTGTTTGCAAGCTATAGCATCAGACAGGATGAAAGATTAAGATATTCAGATGATTACCGGAAACATTATATTTCAGGTGAAGATACAATCAATTATACACATGTTGTCTCACGCGATTTGTCGAGACCACTTTCACACATTATACAGACAGGTGTCGATTATAAAATTAACCAGCATAACTCATTAGGAGTAACAGCCAATTACAATTACCGCAGCTTTATCCGCCATTCAACCGATGTGAATCTATGGCAATCAACAGACCTTACAGTAACCAGAGACTATGATCGCGCTCGTCGTGATCCTGAATTTGAGAAAGATCTCGAAATGTCTGCAAATTATGTCCATTCATTTGCAAAAGAAGGTCACGAAATAACTGTGGATTACACCACCTCATTCTCAAATGAGCAGGAGGATAACCATTTTTCTGATATTTACAGAACACCGGTCATATCTCCAACCTTTGATAATACTCTTATCAAACAGGGTGATAACGAATCACAGTTCTCTTTTGAATATGTAAACCCGATTTCAGGAAAAGCTAAAGTAGAAAGCGGCTATATTCTTGAATCGAGAACGAGTGACATGGATTTTTTTGGAGAATATTTTGATCCTGGTACTGACTCATGGATAAAGGATGTTACGAAATCAAATCACTTTATCTATAAAGAAAACATTCATGTTCTGTATGGAACATATGAACAGGAGATTGGAAAACTTGGTATTCTGGGAGGAATAAGAGCTGAACAGGCATTTCTGAATGCTAACCAGGTAACATCCGATACAGTGACAAAGAACAACTATTTCAGGATTTATCCTTCCCTTCATCTAACGTATCAGCTTAATGAATTACATGAGTTGCAGCTTAATTACAGCCACAGGATCCGCCGTCCTGAAGGTGATGATGTAAACCCTTTCCCTGAATACGCCGACCCTTATAATCTGCGTCAGGGAAATCCCCACCTCAAACCGGCAGATGTTCATTCAGTGGAATTTGGCTACCAGTATAAAAAGAACACCACAACATTCTTATCGACAATCTATTACCGTTACACCTATAACGGTATGACCGACATAACCCGGTATATAAATGATAATGTAAAGCTAACCACAAAGGAAAACCTTACAAAGAGCGGGTCAGCCGGATTGGAACTGGTTCTTGCAAAAACATTTGGCAACCTGGGAAATATAAACCTGAGTACCAACACTTTCTATAACAGGATTGATGCTTCGGGACTGGGTTACAGCAATAACAAATCTATTATTACATGGAGTGCTAACGTGAGCGCCGGTATAAACCTCTCAAAAAGTTCTGTTATTCAGATCACCTCCAGTTATGTAGGTGAAAACCTTACTCCTCAGGGAAGGCAGTTGCCCTCGTTTGTGATCAATTCGGGGTTCAAACAGGAGTTTTTTAACAGGAAGCTGGTACTGATCGCAACTGTTTCGGATATATTCAATACTCTGAGAAGCAGCAGCATAATTGATACTCCTCAGCTGTATGAAAAAATTATCAGGAGGCGCAGTGCACGAATTATCTATGCCGGGATTATGTATACCTTTGGAAATCAGAAGAAGAAAAAGAAAGATATTGAGTTCGATAATAAGTTATAATCAATGAAGATCCTGATTATTGAGGATGAGAAAGATCTGGTTGATACACTGAAGAATTATCTTGGTTCAGAAGGCTTTCTATGTGAAACAGCTACCACGTGGTTCGAAGCAGAAGATTCATTGTCAGTCTATAATTATGACATAATAATTCTTGATCTGACACTTCCGGGTGGAAATGGCCTTGATCTGATAAAACTTATTAAGGAAAGGAACAAAGATGCTGGACTGCTGATTGTTTCGGCAAAAAATTCACTCGATGATAAAATCAAGGGACTCGATATGGGAGCAGACGACTATATATCGAAACCATTTCACCTGGCTGAATTAAACTCACGGATAAAATCCCTTGCAAGAAGGCGACACTATGAAGGTTCTGATGAAATTGTTTTTAACGAGATTAAAATAAATGTGGAAGCCAATGAGGTATCAGTACATGGAGAAAAACTGGATCTTACTAAAAAGGAGTATGATATTCTACTTTATTTCATGGTGAACAGAAATAAATTGATTACACGTGAATCGATAGCCGAACATGCCTGGGGCGATAGCATTTCATATGCTGATAATTTCGATTTCGTCTACAGTCATATCAAGAACCTGAGGAAGAAAATAGGGCAAAAAAAAGGAAAAAATTATCTTCATAATTTCTATGGCATAGGCTATAAATTTTCTGATTGATGAAACTTCTCAAAAAAACCAGCAGGACATACCTTATCGTTTCTGCCTCAGCTTTCATTGTTGCGGGATTGATAATCTATTTTGTCCTCTCCTTCATTTTGGAAGAGGAGATGAATGAAAATTTAAGGTCAGATATCAAAAGTATTGTCAGAACTATTGACAAGGATAAAACCATTCCGCATTATTTTCCGTTTGTTGAAGTGAAAAAAGTCCAGGGACATTCACCCGGACCTTACAGGGTTATTGATACTCTCATTTTTGACAAAAAAGAAAAAGAGCAAATCCCGTTCAGGCAGATTAGTTCTGTAAAATCCATTCAGGGAGAGACTTATCTTATCATAGTAAGAGATGCCCTGCTTGAAAAAAGTGATCTGCTAATGATTATAGGAGTTGCCATAGGTCTGGTTTTTGTACTTCTTAATATCACACTCTACCTGATCAACAGAAAGCTTTCGCTGGAAATCTGGAAGCCATTTTATAATACCCTTGACAAGCTCAGAAAATTCTCACCCGATGACTCGTCTTTTAATCTTACTGACAATAGTGAGATTGATGAGTTCGCCGAAATGAAAAATACTCTCGAAGGCCTGACATCAAAAGTGATATCAGATTATCAGTCGCTAAAACGTTTCAGTGAAGATGCGTCGCACGAAATCCAGACCCCGCTGGCAGTTATCCAATCCAGGCTGGAGGCCCTGGTGCAACATCCCGACATAACAAAAGATCAGGCCGACCTTATTAAGTCTGCATATACATCGGTACAGCGAATATCTAAACTTACCCAGACCTTATTATTGCTCACCAAGATAGCCAATGATCAGTTTCCTGAAAAGGTCAGAGTAAATATGTCTGAACTCCTCCAGGAAAAAATAACTTTATTTGAAGATCATATTAAAAGCAAATCTTTGACTGTCAATAAGCAGGTTGCAGAAGGATTCATGCTTGAAACCAACTTTTTCCTGGCAGAATCATTGGTTATGAATCTGATTGGAAATGCAGTTAAACATTCCTCCAAAGATGGTACTATCACTATAAGTCTAAATGAGAACCATCTTGAAATTTCAAATACCGGCTCACCCTTGTCAGTTCCTCCTGAAAAACTTTTTGAAAGATTCTTTAAAGCTGATAAATCAACCGGGTCTCACGGACTCGGGCTGGCTATAGTAAAAGAGATCTGTAAACTTAACAAGTGGGAGGTGACATATCAATATGTAAATGATCAACATAAGTTTATTGTGCAATTCTGATTCTCCCTTTCCCCCATTCTCCCTTTCTCCCCCTCTTTTCTTCCCTTGCGCCTTCGTGCCTTTGTGGCAAAAAAAAATAATTTTCAGAACTGAATCAATTTTAAAATACCAATTCTTCACAGAATTGCTCTGTACTTTAGTCCTATAAACTAAAAAATATTTTATATGAAGAACATTCTTATTCTATTAGTCGTATTATCTATTTCATTGGTTCCGGCATTCAGTCAGAAAAACGCACCGGAAAATGTCAGGAAAGAATTTGTAAAAAAATATCCGGCTGCCCAGGCTGTGAAATGGGCTAGCGAGGAAGCCAGTGAATGGGAAGCTGAATTTAAAATTGACGGTACAGAAATGTCAGCAAGTTTTGACATTAAAGGTGTCTGGCTGGAAACTGAAAGTGAAATAAGTGCAAAAGATCTGCCTGCTTCCGTGACGAATACTATTGCAAAGAATTTTGCAGGATTTAATACTGGTGAGGTATCAGCCAATGAAACTCCCAAGATGAAAGGTTATGAGGTAGAACTGACAAAGGGAGAAACTTCACTTGAAGTTATCTTTGACAATTCAGGAAAGGTGATCAAAAATACAGAGGTGAAGAAAGAAAAAGAAGATAAGGAGAAAAAATAATAGCTTGATTTAGATTAAAAATCCCGACAACATCTGAGAGTATGATATGTCGGGATTTTCTATTCTAACAATTTTAAACTCTGATTTATTCCTTTTTAAGTTTCCATAATCTAAAATTCATTCTGGTTATTTCAGAATTGGAATCTACATCGTCACTCTTCCACAATTAAAAGATCCCATGGTTTAAGGGTTATGCTATCACCTTTCTTTAATTGTTTATTTGTCAGGAGATCTGTACTATTGGCATAACCAGAAACAAAAGATTGTTCAACATTTGAATAGTTCAGATAATAACGAATAGTTTTTCCCTGATCGTTAGTCCCGTATTTCATTACTACCGGATAAGATAAGTGTGTGTCTTTATCAGTTAATCCAATTTCCAGAGCTTTGTTTAATACTATTTTTGACTGTACTTCATCAGTTAACAGGCAACCTTCATAAACAAAGCTTCCTTTACCAAATCTGTTTTCTGTTATTGCCGGATATTTTGAGAAAAACATGTCATCATAAAGGGCAAGAGGCTTTGCTGTTTCAGGTATTAAAAATTCTGCCCAATCTTTTGCTTTGTTTTTGTCATTTCCAACTTTAAAAGGATCATCACGAAGTGGAATCGGTCGTATGTTTGAGAACTCCTGGTAATAGAACCCGGCAGCTTCTTTTAATGGTCCGGGGGCTTTTACATGGCGGACCACCGAGTTTTCATCACAGAATCCGCTTTTAACTGACATAATCACATGACCACCATTTTTAACGAAATCAGAAATCTTATTCAGTAATGCATCACTTGCAACATATAATGGGGGAACAAGCAAGAGCGAATAACCTGTAAAATCGGCATTTTCAGCTATTACAAAATCGACACCGATGTTTTGTCTGAAAGCAGCCCTGTGCATCTGTCTTAACACCTCCATATAGGCGTTTCCGTCCTTGAACGGCATGTAGCTCAGTCCAAATTCAGAATCACGGCTATACAGGATAGCAGTTTTATTTTTGATTTTCAGGTTTACCAGTTTGGTGCCTATTTTTTTAAGCTCATGAGCTGTCTGACTGACTTCCCCATAGAATCTGTTGGGTTCAAGATCATGCGACAACACTCCTTTCCAGTATGTCTCCTGACCATAATGAATTGAATGCCAGTGCCAGTATTCAACCATATTTGCGCCTCCGGCTATATGCGAATAAACAAATAATCTTCCCTGGCCATCGAATGGCGGATACTGACCTTTTGAATCCCATCCGATTGTCTGAGCATTTGTCTCTGTGATCAGGTGATTCGTTTTTTTCACACTCCTGTAGAAATCATCGGCCCACATCACATCTTCACCCGTAACATCGTTCTGACTTCCATGATAAACATTTAAGGAAGGCATGTCAAGTTTCTGGCAGGCAGCTATTTGATCGACACTGCTTATCCATGGCATGAAATCATGAGTAATGAACTGATCGGGACGTTTGTATTCCGCTACAATTCCGGCCTGCCAGGTTATAAAATCAGCCACTGATTTTACAGTGTACCTGTCCCATTCAAGTTTATATGAAGGATTTGTTGCATTTGTTCTCGTAGGGAACTCATCCCAGCCATTAAGGGTCATTCCCCAGTAGTTAAGTCCCCATAACTTATTAATCGTATCAGTGGTTTTATATTTCTTTTTCATGTAGTCAACAAAACCCCTGAAATAGTCATAATTGGCGGTGCCATAATCGTGCGTTTCATTATCAACCTGATATCCAATAATGCCGGGATGTTTTGCATAATGCTCCATCAATTTTCTGATGATCCGTTCGGAATAGAAGAGGTAAATCGGGTTTGTGATATCAAAGTTCTGACGTATACCATAACCAGACTTTGACCCATCGAGCCTTTCTACTAATAATTCAGGATGTTTTTTTGCCATCCATGCCGGAATGGAATATGTAGGAGTTCCAAAGATGACCTTAATGCCTGCTTTTTGCATACGGTCGATTATGCGATCCATCCAGGCAAATTCAAAGCGACCTTCTTCAGGTTCAAAAAGGCTCCATGTCGATTCCCCGAGACGAACAACCGATATTCCTGCTTCCTGCATAAGTTGAACATCTTTTTCAAGCCGATCGTAAGGCATATATTCATGATAGTATGCAACACCATATAATACAGTGTTGAATTTTTGTGATTGTGCATTGATGCAGGTAAACACAAGCAGTAATAACGAAAAAGTTAAAAATCGTTTAGCAGTCTTCTTCATGTTATCTCTGTTTTTTATCGTTCTCTAAGATAATATCTATTTAAGAAACTAAACAGGTATATTTGGTATTATAAAACACATAACCCTATGAACAAAATAATAAATGCCCTTCTTATTCTGATGATATACGCAAATCTCTCAGCGCAAACCGTTGAGCAGGTACCATTTGAAAAGATAAATCCTTCACTATTAAATAAACACTGGGACGCACAATGGATTGGCCACCCATCAGCTTCTCTGGTAGATTATGGGGTATTTCATTTCCGGAAAACTTTTGAACTGAAGGGGAAACCAGATGAATTTATTATTAATGTTTCTGCGGACAACAGGTACAGGCTTTTTGTAAACGGTCAGGCAGTATGTTTTGGTCCGGAGCGAGCCGACCTCGAGCACTGGCATTTTGAGACTATCGATATAGCTTCTTACCTTAAACCCGGGCAAAATGTTCTTGCTGCTGTGGTATGGAATTTTGGTGAATTGAAACCATGGGCGCAGTTCTCTATAAAAACAGCTTTCATCGTACAGGGAAACTCCCCGAAGGAAGAAATTGTGAATACCAATACATCCTGGAAAGTTATTAAGGATAAGGCCTATTCACCTGCAGCGGCGAGCTCTAAGGAGACTAGTGGTCAATTTGTTGTTGTTGGTCCCTGCGACAAAGTCGATGCGGCTCTCTATCCCTGGTACTGGGAAACAAACGGGTATGATGATAAGTCATGGCTGTCGCCCCGTACACTCGATGGCGCACATCCCAGAGGAGTCGGAACAGATATAAACTGGGAGTTGACGCCTCGCAGGATTCCGATGATGGAGCAGACTCATCAGCTTTTTACGACAGTGCGGCGTACCTCAGACGATCAGGTACCCGATGGGTTTCTTTCCGGGAAAACAAAATGGACAATACCTGCAAATAAAAAAATTACGGTATTGTTTGATCAGTCCAATCTTACAACCGGTTACCCTGAGCTTCTTGTTTCGGGTGGAAAAGGAAGCACAATAAAGCTCACCTATTCCGAATCGCTTTTCGATTCGAAAGGTGTAAAGGGAAACAGGAATGAAATAGAAGGAAAATCTATCTTAGGATATTCAGATTATTTCTTACCCGATGGCAACAATGACAGACAGTTTCGTCCTCTCTGGTTTCGCACATGGCGATATCTCCAGATGGAGATAGAAACCCGCGAAGATCCTCTGGTAATTAAAAGTTTTTCAAGTGAATTTGCAGCATATCCTTTAAAAGAGAATGCAATATTCGATTCGGATCAGCCCGATCTGAAGAAGATCTGGAATGTCGGCTGGAGAACTGCCCGGCTATGTGCGAACGAAACATATTTTGATTGCCCCTATTATGAGCAGTTGCAGTATGTTGGTGATACACGTATCCAGGCTTTGATTTCGCTGTATGTTTCAGGCGACGACCGGCTGGTACGGAATGCAATTATGAATTTGAATGAATCGCAGTTTTATGAAGGACTTACCCGAAGCAGGTATCCATCGGCTAGTCCCCAGATAATTCCTCCATTCTCACTGTATTGGGTTGATATGGTAAACGATTATTGGACCCTGAGGGATGATCCGGAATTTATCAAAAGCTTCCTGCCCGGAATTAAAAACGTTCTTGGCTGGTTTGAAAAACGGATCGATTCAAAAACAGGCATACTCGGGAAAGTCGAATACTGGAACTTTGTTGACTGGGCTAAAGAATGGCCATGGGACAATACTATAGGCTATGGAGGAGTACCGAAGGGTGGAGCAAATGACGGCAATTCTTCAATACTCTCAATGCAATTTGCTTATGCTGCACAAAGGGCATCAGAACTATTCAAATTCTATGGACTGACTGAAGAGGCTGAAAAATATGCAAATATTGCAGGAAAGTTGACCAAAGCAGTTTATGAAAAATGCTGGGATGAATCACGTGGTTACCTTGCTGACACTCCTGACAAGAAAGAATTCAGCATGCATGCACAGATATTTGGTGTCCTGACGAATACAATTCCTGAAAAAGAACAGAAGGCATTTGTACAGAGATTCATGAATGATAAAACTCTTATTCAGCCTACAATGTATTTCAGATTTTATCTGACACAAGCCTTGAAAAAGACAGGCCTTGCTGATAAATATCTGGAAACACTTGGCTTATGGCGCGAGATGCTTGATAATGGATTGACCACTTTTGCCGAGAATCCCGATCCTGCACGTTCCGACTGTCATGCATGGAGCGCCAGTCCGGATTATGATTTTCTTGCAACGGTAGCAGGGATAAGACCTGCAACGCCCGGTTTTAAAACGGTTGAGATTGAGCCTGCTTTAGGAAAGCTTACTTATATAAAAGGACAGTTACCACATCCGGCAGGAATGATAATTTTTGATCTGAAGAGAAAAGGTACTGATGGGATAAGCGGAGAAATAACTTTACCGGAAGGATTGACAGGTATTTTCAGGTGGAATGGGAAGACAATAGATTTAAAAGGGAAGACGGAGATTGATTTGTAATTATAATTCTATGTCAACTTTGAGGTCACAATTTGTAACCTCAAGATTGTAACCTTGCACAAATATTATGGATCTCACTTCTCTTCTTAGATGTACTAAATATCAGTAAGTTAAACTATCCCCTCCTTTTTTCAAGGAGGGGATAGTTAATTGCCGATTTTATTGGAGGATCATAGAATCAATTTCAACTCACTACATTTACCGGTTTTCCATCAATAAAAGAAGCTATATTACTAATCGCAATATCCATCAGTCTCACCCTTGCCTCTTTTGTTGCCCAGGCAATATGAGGTGTTATAATACAGTTTTTTGCTTTGAAGAGAGGATTATCAATTGAAGGAGGCTCAGAAGAAAGCACATCAATCCCGGCACCGGCAATAATACCATTATTAAGGGCATCCGCAAGATCCTGTTCCACTACAACTGGACCTCTTGATGTATTTAACAGGAATGCTGATCTTTTCATTCTTTTCAGACTACCGGCATTCATGAGTCCTTTCGTCTCTGGTGTTAACGGACAATGGATACTCACCACGTCAGCCTGTTCCAGAAGATCATTTATCTGTACCCATCTGAAGTTTTTCCTTTCTGACTGATCCATCTGATGCCGGCTTGCAGCGATTATGTTCATACCGAAAACTGTGGCGATATCAGCCACTTTTTTGCCGATATTCCCGAAACCTATTATTCCAATTGTTTTTCCTGACAATTCTTTCAAAGGAAAATCCGAATAGCAGAAATCAGGTGACTGAGCCCATTTCCCCTGAATAACCGAATCGCTTTGTCTCTGCACATGATGACAAAGTTCAAGCAATAGTGAAAATGTCAGCTGGGCAACAGACATGGTGCTGTAGGCTGGTACGTTTGTAACAATAATATTCCTTCTTTTTGCAGCCTCGGCATCAACAACATTATATCCCGTTGCAAGAACTCCTATATATTTCAAGTCTGGTAAGCTCTTCATTATCTCTTCGGTGAGCGGTGTTTTGTTTGTGATTAATACCTCTGCCCCTTTCGACCGTTCTAAAATTTTATCTGATGGGGTTCTGTCGTGCAAAACCACTTCACCCAAATCTAACAATCTTTCCCAGCTCAGATCGCCGGGGTTTAAAGTATATCCATCGAGTACTACGATTTTCATTTTTATCTGATATTTTACTGAAGGCAAACATAAATATTAAAATCTGAACTTGTATTGAATTCCCAATCTGAAATTAAAATTGTGGCATCAAGTTTGTGGGGACTTAATAGGCAAATCCATTTCTGTCTTTCTCGATTCACATACATTTGTACCTCATGAAAGGTTTTTTATGAGGTATTGGTAAAAGGTCGGGTTTCTCTTTTCGAACAGGATAAATGCAACCTCCTGGCAGCAGGAAACCCGGCAGGTTACGGGGGGACGACCGAAACCGGGGTTTCAAGGAGTGTTTCGGTGCTCCCAAATTCGGGCCGTGCTTATATGTTACACCTTCCCAGAGACTATCATGTTACAGATGCCTCACAGTTCTGGATAAGAAAAAAAGGTAATTATTATAAGGCAAATAACGTTTCTCAGATTATCAAAGTTTTTCCAGAAAGATCAAAAGAGATTAAGGAATTTATTAAAGTACATAACCTTGATCTGAAAGACCCTTCCGACGTAGTTAAACTTATCGTAAAGTGCAACGAGTTTGTGCGCTGAACTTAATTCCTGCTAAAACTTGCCATATAGTCAATAGAAGGATTATTTAGGTTTTGGGGTAACATAAATCACATTCTCCCTCATTTTAACCACCGCCCTGTGATGGTTGGTAATTACAACTCCCAAAGTTACTGCAAGAGCTATAATTATAAGTAGAAGGAATGGTCCGCTTTTAAGAAATTCCAGCAGAAAAGAGTCCTTTTTCATTTTCAGACCAGGTTATTCTAAAATTTTTGCACATTAACCAAAGTTACAATTTTTTTAAAACATTCCGAATTATTATTTTTTATGGCAGAACAATTCTTCCTAAAAAGCTCTGTTTGGCATCTTTCAGGTATAGGATAAGCGAAAATTAGATTCGGGAGTTTCTGATGCATTTTGTGAAACAGGATTTTTCCAGATCAGTTGATCTTTAAAGTTATCACTAAGTTTGTAAACCTTTTGGTGATTATTGACTGACTCCCCAATTACCTCAATTTTGCTCATATCGGCAATTCCCAAACCTGTCTGACTGCAAAAATTCATGTATCCGACATTTGCAAAATCTATTCCCATCAGTTCAATGCCAATACGATCGGCGGCAAGCCAATCCAGACTTGCAACGCAAACCCTGTGATCGACCGGGGTGCCATTGTTAGGACCATTCCCTTCCATTCCTTCAAAACCGTCGATTACTGCCAGATGGGGATGTAACTGATACGACATTGCATAAAGATTATAGTTGATGCCCCGGAATCCGCTACCATGCATAATTGGTTTATCACTTGTTGTCCCCGGCTTACGCGAACGACTGAAAGTAAATCCCGGATCTTTAATCGGAGAACCAAATACAATATTCTTTAGCGATAAGGTAGCAAAAACGCGATCGTGGGTTTTCATCCGTGCAACAGATACAATAAATGAACCGGGATCAAGCATTAAGTGAGAAATTCTAACGGCATGAGGCTTGAAATCCTTTTCATCAAATACATAAATTATATCAAAAGGTTCCTGATCCAGATCAACCAGTTTTATCCCATATTTGTCTGCAAGCCGGAAGTATCCGAAGTTCTTGAATCCGTCAAAAGTAGGGCCATTTGCTGCCGATTCAGCAATAACAGCATTCTCTGTTTTTCCTATTGATTTCAGGAATTCGAGTGTACCCTCGAGGGTATCGGCATGAGTTGAAGCCAAAGGAACATCGATGTTAACATTGTTAGGTTTAAGAACCACCCTGCGATTTCCTATTGATCGGGCAATCTCTGCTGAAAAGGGCTGCAAAGCACGGAAAGCCATATCAGCCCTGTTATCTCCTGAAGTCAGCGCCACATGAGCTTGAAACTGTTCCTGCTTCCCAAAAGCAGCCAGAGTATCATATGGTTTGATACATGTTGCTGCAACGCCACCTATTATCGAGGTTTTTAAAAAATTACGTCTGGAAAATGTTGTCATGATCAGTGGTTTTAAGTATAAGCAAACTTACAAAAATATGATCATATTTAGAACACCTCGAAATCTCATTTACTATTTCATGAAGATTGAATCCGTCATTCAGGGATGTATGGTCTCAAGTTAAAAAAGAATTTTAACTTGAGACCAGGAACTATTTTTTTCTATTGAAGTCAGTGCTTTCGAATATCCTGTCGGCCGATTTCGCAACAAAACCATTGTATAAATGCCCCTCAGAATCGGGGAATCTCTGGGCAAATTCATAATAACAACATGGCACTTCAAATGATCCCTCAATGAATTTGACATTAACAGAATCTGCCAAAGTACTGGATTGCTGAACCAGGTCGGCCGGTGTTCCTTTTATCTCACCTCCTGAAGTGTTTAGAACAAAACCATTCTTTGTCAGAAGATCATTTACCCTGTGTATATCGTTGTATTTCTTTAATGCATTTATGCTCACGGTGAAATGATTAGCCCGGAATCCGAATACATAAAACCATGCGGCATATTCAGATTCTTCGCTCAGCTGGCTTATAAAAATCCTAGGTGCCAGGTCAACTCCGTCGAGTTCAAAATGTTTGGCAAAGAGATGCTTTTCCTTAAAATTATACTCTCCTTTTGCCACATAACCCTTTGAAACAAATGGCCATGCCAGAACATCCATATCTATTTCAGGAAAATCAAGCGTTCTGAATGCTATATGATCATTCACAACACTCTCTCCTTCATTGATAAAAAGATCATGTATTTTGCCAGCGGAGGGATTCTGCATAATATAATCAAGCCATAGGCGATCGAAGATGGTGTTAAGAGTCATAATTGCAAGATTTGTTACTGAATATTAAATTATGTTCAAACTATAACAGACTTTCCACTCCTCTTGTTCATGAGATTGAGAAGTGTAATATTTTCATTCACCTCATTGTCTAATATTTTGACATTTTAACAAATATAAAATTTCATATATAACTGATATTCAGGCATCTGAATTTTTGGCACATTCTTTGGCATAGAGAATAAGAAATTACAAATTAGGAATTACGAATCAAAATTGAAATGAAAAGGATCTTATTAATATTAACACTGTTTTTAATCTTTTGTTTCCGGGATATAACTGGCCAGATAAAAAAATGGACACTTGAGGATTGCATAAATTATGCTGTAACAAACAACATTGGATTGCAGAGACAGAAGCTTCTGACACAAACAAAGGAAGTTGACCTGATAACATCGAAAATGAATCTCCTCCCGAACCTGAGTGCAGGTTCCAATCTCCAGTTAACAAATGGAAGGTCAATTGACCAATCGAATGCTATCGCATTTAATAAAAACCTGACAAATACACTGTTTATAAGTTCAAATATTGTTCTGTTCAATGGTTTTACAGAGATAAATACTATTGGTGCAAACAAATTTATGTTAAAAGCCGGTTTGGAATCAGAGAAAATAGCAAGAAATACGCTTATCGTTGAAATAATGGGACAATACTATATGGTTCTTTATACCAGAGGGCTTGAAAGCGCCTCAAAAATGCAACTCGATCTTTCTGAGAAACAGCTTTTCAGGATAACAAAAATGGTTGAAACAGGAAGGGAAGCCCTTTCGAAACAATATGAAATTGAGAGCCAGGCTTCCGCTGATAAACTATCTTATACAATAGCTCATAACACAGCCAGTCAGTCAATTACTACACTAAAACAAATGCTCCAGCTTGAACCCGGCTCAGAATTTGACATTCTTGTACCTGATCTGAATAATCTCCTTCTCACCGATAATACTTACAGATCCGATAGTATCTACAAACTTGCAGCACAAAATCTTCCACGACTCAAGGAAATCGAATTTGAACTGATTGCTTCAAAAAAGCAGATTGCAGCAGCCAGGGGTAATCTGGCACCAAGGATAACTGCGGGTGGCGGCTTCGGTTCATACTATTATGATATTTTGAACGCTGGCAGCGAAATATCGCAGAATTCATACTCAAGACAGCTTAATGGAAATCTTAGTAAACAGGCAGTCCTATCTGTCAACATCCCAATCTTTAACAACTTTTCAACCTACAGAAGCATCAAAATGGCAAAGCTCAGGAAGAATGATAATGAGTTGAGACTTGAGTTGGAAAAAAATAATCTCTACACTGATATAGAAAATGCCTGCCTCGATTATAACAGGGGGAAAGACGAATTTTCAGCAGCTAACGCAAATTATGATTTCAACATCAAATCTTTTGCAGGAGTTGAGAAAAAATTTGAATCAGGACTTGTTGATGTAACAGAATTTTCTGTCGCAAAAACAACATTATTCAAAGCCGAAACTGAAGCACTGAGAACAAAGCTTCAGCTGTTGATCAGAAAACTAACCATACAATTCTATTCCACAGGCGAATATCAAAATCTAATGAATTAAGTACTCTAGGCACTCATAACTTACTTACTAATTATATACAGAATTACTAATTTTTAATAAATACTTGAAATGGATACTCCTCGAGAAACAATGGATAAAGTGATCCCAAAGAAAACAGGCTTTCAGAAGAAACATATCGGATATATTGCTGGCGGTTTAACAGTTATTGTATTGATTTATATGGCTTTCTTTGCCGATCGTACTTCAACATATAAAGTTGAAAAAGATAAACTTATAATTGAAACTGTAACAGAAGATCAATTTAACGATTACATAACTGTTCCGGGTACAGTTGAACCTATAACAACTATCAAACTTGATGCCCAGGAAGGCGGACGGGTTGAAGAAAAAGTTATTGAAGAAGGATCTATGGTGAAAAAAGGAGAAGTTATCTTGCGCCTGTCGAATCCCGAACTCTATCTTAATATTTTGAACAGCGAGGGCGAGATGGCTTATAAAGAAAACCTGCTCAGGAATACACAGATCCAGATGGAACAGGAAAAACTTCAGATTAAGAGAGAACTTGTCACACTGAAATATGACATTGAGAGGAAAGAGCGTAATTTTCAGCAGAATGAGATTCTGATGAAAGACAACCTGATCTCAAGAGAAGATTATTTGAGGTCAAAAGAGGACCTGGATATGGCAAAACAATCGAAAGAACTTTTTCTTGAACGTCAGACGCAGGACTCACTTTTCCGCTCAGTGAATGTAGAGACAATGAAAAACGACCTTCTGAACATGAGGAGAAACCTGTTACTCGTGAAAGACAGGGTAAAAAACCTGGATGTGACAGCTCCTGTTGATGGTCAGCTCGGCCTGTTAACACCGGAGATCGGACAGCAGATCAATCGTGGCGAAAACATGGGACAGATAAATGTGCTTACTTCATATAAAGTAACAGCTCAGATTGATGAACATTATATCGACAGGGTAAGAGCACAACTTGATGCAACCCTCGACAGGCAGAGTAACAAATTTAACCTTACGGTAAGAAGAGTTTTTCCCGAAGTAAGGAATGGTACTTTTAAAATTGAAATGATCTTCCGCGACAGTATGCCCGATAATATCAGAACCGGACAGACCTACTATATAAGTCTTCAGCTAGGTCAGCCAAAAGTATCAGTCCTTGTACCTATCGGTGGTTTCTTCCAGGAAACCGGAGGTCAATGGATATTTGTCCTTGATCCTTCTGAATCTTTTGCTACTAAACGCAGTATATCAATCGGAAGAAAAAATCCAAAATATTATGAGGTCCTTGAAGGTCTGAAACCTGGTGAAAAGGTAATCGTATCGGGCTATGAAACCTTTGGGAAAAATGAAAAACTTATTCTTAAGAAATCCAAGTAACTATTAATAAATAAAGTCATGATTAAAACTAATGATTTAACCAAGATCTTCAGAACTGAAGAAGTTGAAACAACAGCGCTTAATAAAGTGACTCTCAATGTAAAAGAGGGTGAATATGTAGCAGTAATGGGTCCCTCAGGATGTGGAAAATCGACACTCCTCAACATCCTTGGCTTGCTCGACAATCCTTCATCAGGAAGTTATATCTTCAATGGAACTGAGGTTGCTAACCTGAAAGAACGCGACAGGACAATCTTCCGCAAAGGAAATATAGGTTTTGTCTTCCAGAGCTTCAACCTGATCGACGAACTCAATGTATATGAAAATGTCGAGCTCCCCTTGATCTATCTTAAAATGAAAACCAGCGACAGGAAAAAACAAGTAGAAGAGGTTCTTGAAAGGATGAAAATTGGCCATCGTGCAAAACATTTTCCTCAGCAGCTTTCCGGTGGACAACAGCAAAGGGTAGCTATTGCAAGGGCAGTGGTTGCTAATCCAAAACTTATTCTTGCTGACGAACCAACAGGTAACCTCGATTCAAAAAATGGTATTGAGGTGATTAATCTTCTAACAGAACTTAACAAAGAGGGAACGACTATCATAATGGTAACTCACTCCGACAGGGATGCCGGTTATGCCCACAGGATTGTAAATCTGTTCGACGGACAGGTAGTGACCGAAAAATAGCAAAAGCAATATTTTTAAATTCAATACGCGTAGAGATAGGTCTGAGACCTATCTCTACTATTTTTAACCTGTTTCTTCTATTTTTAACCTGTTTCTTCTATTTTTTACAATCATGTATCTGTCAAAAAATTTGAACCGTTTTGTATGATTTATATACAAAACTGATAATTTTTCCATCTTTAGGAAAGTTATATTACTGATTATGTGAGCAATAAGACAAGTGGCATATGCTTTGAGATTTTTTTTGAACAAATTAATCCTCAGCCCTATGATAAAGTTATTATTCCGTAATGGTTTCAGGTCGCTGGTTAAACAGATGCCATACTCATTTGTGAATATCTTGGGAATGACTATAGGTGTTGCTTCAGTCGTGGTGATGATTATCTGGATCGCATTAGAGACCAGTTACGACAAATTTCACAAAGACGGGGAAAGACTATACAGAGTTTCTATGATCCTGCGAACTCCAAATAAAGATATAAACGATGGAGCAATATATACTCCTGCAGGACCGGAATATAAAAGAGAGTTTCCGGTAATCGAAGAGATGGTAAGGGTAAATCCTCAAAAAGAATCTATTGAATATAATAACAAATTCAACCAGCTTGATGTATTTTATGCCGATCCAAATTTCTTTCACCTGTTCTCATTCGATCTGATAAAAGGAGATAAAACATCGTGTCTTGAATCTCCTCAAAACATTGTACTTTCTGAGAAATCTGTAAAAAAAATCTTTGGCTCTGAAGATCCTATAGGCAAAGGAATCCAGATCTCAGGAAACACATTTATTGTCAGTGCAGTAGCAAAAGAGCCTCCTATCAACACAATGCTGCGTTTTGATTGCCTGATACCTCTTTCCGTTAAAGAAAAAAAATCATATGTCAAATGGGATGGTGGCCTGACTTGCTACACATATCTCAAGCTTATTAAAGGGGCTGCTCCTTCCAATCTCGAAAAGCAAATAATGGATTATATGGAAGGGGTTATCAATAAAAAATACAGGGAGTTCGGCTATCTGGTGATCCCATATCTTCAGGAAATAGGTGATATTCACCTCGATTCAAAAACAGAAAGTGATATAGGCGAATCGGGAAGTCGGCTGAAGATCTACATATTTTCAGGAATAGGACTGCTGATATTGCTAATCGCCTGCTTTAACTTTGTAAACATCAGCACTGCTCTTTCCTTCAGAAGGGCGAAAGAGGTATCAATAAAGAAAATATTCGGATCAGACAGGAAGAATATTATTGTGTTTTTTGTAAATGAATCGGGTATTGCAATTATTATCTCTCTTGTACTCGCTTTTTTATTGGTTAAGGTTTTACTTCCGGGTGTCAGCGGAATGATTGGCAAGGAACTTTCTTTAACATTAATCAAGCCTATTCAATGGTTTTTGATCTATACTTCTCTCTTTGCGTTTTGCGCTGTTTTTGCCAGTTTCTACAGCTCCTTTTATCTTTCTTCAATAAATCCATTGGCTTTATTAAATAATTTAAACCAGGGAAAAAGGAAACAAAACTCTCGTAACATACTGGTAACATTTCAATATGCAATTTCTTTAGTGCTCATTATATGCTGCCTTGTTATCTTTTCTCAGATGCAATATGTTAAAAAGAGTGATAAGGGCTTCAGTGAGAAAAATATCCTGATTGTAGACCTGAATTCAAAGACTTCAGCCTCATATGAATTTATCAGGGAAAAATTCTCGTCAATTCCGGGGGTTCTTTCAGTAACAGTATCTGCAGGAGGTTTTCCCGGGTGGTACTTTACTTCGAACGGCTATAAACCGGAAGGAGTGACAAAACCTATAATGGCCAACGCTCTCTATGTTGATGAAAATTATCTGAGTACCATGAAAATTTCTCTGATAAACGGACGTGATTTCAGAAATCCGGATGCTGATAGCAATAAAGTTATTATTAACCAGACTTTTGCCAGATTACTCGGATGGGATAACCCATTAGGCAAATATATTTCAAGGGGAACTAAATATGAAATAATAGGCGTTGTAAAAGATTTCAACACATCATCGCTTCGCGATAAAATTCAGCCAATCTTTATATCAACTGTAAACGAATTCAAAAAATTCGATAATGTACTTATTAAGTTTCAGCCTCAGAACATTCATGATATCCTTAAACAGACAGAGAAAATAACACACGAGATTGATCCATCAAGCCATTTCATATACCAATTTCTTGAAAATTCATTAAACTCAACATACAATGCAGATGAAAAACTAAATATTCTTTTCCTGGTCCTGTCGCTCATCGCCATCTTCATATCAAGCCTTGGATTATTTGGTCTTGCAACATTCGCAACTCAAAGCAGGATGAAAGAGATCAGTATCAGAAAAATAAACGGGGCAACCATTTCAGATATCTTCAGAAAATTCAATTTTGAATTGTTGACTTGGATTTTGATATCCTTTGTGATAGCCTTTCCTGTTGGCTATTATGCAATGAGCAGATGGCTCAATAATTTTGCCTACAAGACCAAGATAAGTATATGGCTCTTAATATCATCCGGATTGTTTACTCTGGCTATAGGATTAATCACAGTAAGCTGGGCCGCTAACAGAGCAGCAAGGACTAATCCGGCTGAAACATTGCGCAAAGATTAAAAAGTGTCTGAAAAACAGAGTCGTAAAGCGTCAGAAAATCATTGAAATAGTTGTACCATTTCCAGGTGAGGAATCACAGGTTATGTTGCCATTATGAATCCGTATTATTTGTCGTGAGAGGCTTAACCCAATTCCCGAACCTGATTCTTTTGTTGTAAAAAACGGCACAAAAATTTTCTCAAGAGTATCCGCATCCATACCAGGACCATTATCGTTAATTGTTAATACTACCCTGCCGTCCGGGTTTATGTTGGCACTCATTGAGATAAAGTCATCTTCTTTATATTTTCCGAATGCTTCGATGGAATTTTTAGCTATATTAATAAAAACCTGTGCGAGAAGTTTGTCGTCAGCAACCAAAGAAATATCATCAGGTGTCACACTTGAGGTGATCAGAGGTCTTGCTTTATAATTGCTATTATCGTTATCAAAACCACTGTTTATCAGAACCATTATCCGCTCGAAAAAATCTTTGATGTTTACCCTGGTAAACTCTGGTTTTGGAAGTTGAGTCAGGCTTCTGTACGACTCGACAAAGTGTATTAAACCTTTGCCATGATCCTCAATTATATTGAGTCCGCGGATTGTATCAGAAATTATCCGTGGAGTAATATTTTCAGGACTTGCCTGATCTTCTCCTGATTTATAGAAACCCGAAAGTGTTGAGCTGAGAGATGTTATGGGAGCTACTGAATTCATGATCTCATGGTTTAAGATCCTGATAAGTTTTTGCCACGAATCCATCTCATGCATATCGAGTTCACTTTTTATATCCTGCAATGTCACTATTTTTACTTCGCGGTTCAGTATAATTATTGTCTGGGAATGAACAGCCAGACTCAGGAGGTTATGGTTAACCTTTACATTAATCCGTCTTTGTTCTCCCGATTCAATCTTTTCGAGCATGTCCACCAGCTTAGGATCAATTGCATGTAATTTATTGATATGTGAAATGTGATCCAGCCCGAACATTCGTTTAATTTCCGGATTAGTGAACTCAACAACTCCGTTTTTATAGAATGAAATGATCCCTGTCCTGATCTTCTCCATTATACTTTTGTAAAACTTCTCCTGCAATTCAATATTTATTCTTGCATCTTTAAGCTTATTATTCAATTCATTAAGACTCCTGTTAAGTAATTTCTCATTTGCAAAACCTGTATCCTCAGGAAAAAATAATGAGGTATCTTCATTCCTGACAGCACTAAAGAAGTATGCAAGTTTTTTATTGGTTTTGTTAAGCCAGAAGCCGAATGAAACGGTGAGCACAACAATAATAATTATTGATAGTATAGTATATGTAAGATCCTTGCCAATAGTGAATGCAAGAGCTAATGTAAAAAGTATTATCCCTGCCAGGTAAGCAATAATTACGGGGTAAAATCTTTTATAGATCATACTTTTTCAGCTTATTATAGAGAGTCTGTCGGGTTATACCAAGTTTTGATGCAACAATGCTCAGATTATTGTCGTGCCTCTTTATTGATTCGGCAATCAACTTTTTCTCCATCTCTTCGAGAGTGGTATTGTCGCTGCCCGGAACTCCTTTCGAAGCAGTATTAAAAGAAAAATCGGAGGGGCCAAGCACTAATGAGTCAGAAAGGATCACAGCCTTTTCAATTGAATGCTGAAGTTCACGGATATTTCCGGGCCACTGGTAAGTGGAAAGCTTTTCAAGTGCCTGAGTACTTATTTTCTTTCCCTGTTTATTATATTTATCACAATAGAATCTTATGAAATGATATGCCAGGACGGGGATATCGTCTACTCTGTCGCGCAAAGGCGGAACCTCAATCTGGATAGTATTGATTCTATATAGAAGGTCTTCCCTGAACAATCCTTCGCTCACTCTTGAAGGAAGAATGCAATTTGTAGCACAAATCAATCTTATATCAACCGGGATCTGTCTGTTTGATCCTACCCGCACAATAAATCTGTTCTGAAGGGCGCTTAACAGTTTTGCCTGCGATTGCAAAGAGAGATTCCCAATTTCATCGAGGAATAGAGTGCCCTTCTGGGCTATCTCAAATTTGCCAGACCGGTCATCTTTTGCATCGGTAAAAGCCCCTTTGATATGGCCAAACATTTCACTCTCAAACAAGGTTTCAGTAATAGAACCCATATCCACACTTACCATCAGCTTATTGTTTCTTTTTGACTGGTTATGGATTTCCCTGGCAACCAGCTCTTTACCTGTGCCGTTTTCTCCTGTTATCAGAACATTTGCATCAGTTGCTGCTACCTTTCTCACAATGTTCATTACGTTAATCATGGTCGGAGATGCTCCAAGAACTATCTTTTCCTCACCTCTTTTTATTTCCTTTTTCAGGAACTGATTATCGTTTTTAAGAAGAAGTGCTTCCTTTCTCGAGCTCCTCAGTTTCCAGGCAGCATTTATTGTAGCAAGGAGCTTTTTGTTATCCCATGGTTTCAGAATAAAGTCGATCGCTCCCTCTCTTAAAGCTCTGACTGCAAGCTCCACATCGCCATATGCTGTTATCATAACAACACTTATATTGCTATCGTGTTTCAATATCTCCTTCATCCAGAAAAGTCCTTCATTTCCTGAATTAATACCTGCCTGAAAATTCATATCAAGCAAAACAATATCTATTTCATTTTGCGCCAGTACTTCATGAATTCTTTTAGGGCTGCTTATTGAAATAAGCTTCTCTACTTCGTACTGCAGCATCATTTCAAGTGCGCTGATAACGCTTTTGTTGTCATCAACAATAAGTAGGGTTCCCTTTATCATTACTCAATTTTTCACCAAAATACTGAATTTTAATAGTATGTACAGAAATAATGTCAAATAATTAGACATAATTTTGACAATTATTACTTTCAGATTTTAGATTGGGAATTTTTTACAGGAAATGCATTAAGATGCATTTTAAACCCGGAAGAAACTAAAATTTGCAAAGTCCTTTGTGAACCTTAGGAAGACTCAAAGTAACACAAAGTAACACAAAGTAAAAAAGTCAGATGATAATGCCATTGTTCCTAAAACTTTTAAACCTTTATTCATATTTCAGTGTATCAACCGGATTTGAATTCGACGCTTTATAGACCTGATAACAGGCAGTCAGAAATACGAAAACTGCAGATACCAATCCAGCCAGAGCAAAAATCCAAAGATTGATACTGCTATGATACTCAAAGTTCTGCAACCATTTTGTCATCAGGATATAAGAAACCGGGAATGCCGGGAATACTGCTATCGATACAAGTATCAGGAATTCAAATGATAGCTTTGTTAAGATATCGGCCGGGGTAGCTCCCATAACCTTCCTGATACCAATCTCTTTCGTCTTCTTTTCCGCATTTATCATTGCCATTCCGAAAATTCCGAGCAAAGCAATAAAAAGTGTGAGGCCTGAAAAAAGCATTAAGGTCTTCCCAAACCGGTCATCTTCAAGATATAGTTCACTTATTGAGTTATCCAAAAAAACATAATCAAAAGGTTTTCCAGCTGCAAATTCATTCCAGATACCTTTAACAAATTTAATTGAACCGGAAAGATCGTTTGTACTTAGTTTTACGAACAATCTTCTTACTCCCTGAGGATTAAACATTAAAAGCATTGGAGGAATTTTCTTTCGGAATGAATGAATATGAAAGTCCTCAACCACACCGATTATGGTTCCAAAAGCTAACTTTGTGCCTATCGGGTCGCCAATCCCAAGTGCTTCAATAGCGCTCCTGTTAATTATTAAGTTTCCTTCCTCATTTCCCATTTCCTCTGAAAAGTCTCTACCCTCCAGAAGTTTTAACCAAGGGTATTTACAAAATCGTAATCGACCATTAATCCTTCAGTGTTAACGATTTTGGATTTATCATCAACCCTGCGTAATCCAATTCCCATAGTATTTCCGGTAGGTATAGCCCACATTGATCCTGTAACATTTTTAAACTTCGGTGATGATTTTATCTTATTTTTAATTGTTGCATAATTTTTACTTATACCATCTTCACTCATATTTATACTAATGATATTATTTGTAGTGAAACCGAGATCGCTTGATTTAAAGTATTCTATCTGGCTGTAAATAGTTCCTGTACAGATTATCAGAACGATAGATATTGTTAGTTGTACTATGTTAAGAGTCTTAGTAAAAAATGATTTGCCAGATCTTGTACCCGTTGCTTTCTTCAGAATGTCAACAGGGTTGGAACTGAGAATTCTGACTGCAAGGTATATCCCGGAGCCAATGCCTATTACAATTGTAACAAGGATCAAACCCAGGGTGAAGTGCCAGTTTTCGATATAGTTAATCGAAAGAAGTTTACTAAAAAGAGGCTGACTGACCTGAGGCAGGGCTAATTCGGTTATGGATATTCCAAATGGCAGGGCGAGTAGCGAAATAAAAATCGTTTCACCCAATATCTGCCTGATAATTAATAATCTGCTTGCACCGGCTGACATTCTGAGGCCGAATTCTTTTAGTCGTTGTTCAGATCTTGATGTTGATAATAATATGTAGTTAAAACTTGCTGTTAACATTATCAAAACAGCAACTATTGAGTAAATATAGATGTTCCTTAGATTTCCTTGCGCGGTGTCACCACTGCCTTTTATCTGGTCAGAATGAAAATAAATATCTTTATAGGCCTGCAATTTAAATTTCATCCCTGAAGCTTCCTTCTCAAAATGTTTTCCTACATAACCGGCCATTATTGTTTCAAGATATTCAGGTTTATAATTATCGGGTAATAATACCAATGTAGTAAAGAAAAATCCCATGGGCCATGTGCTGGCATAGTACTCAGGACCATTTCTTTCATTACCTGTACTCATAACAAGTTTGTCAAGCTGCTTGAGGGCGATATCAATATTCACTATGATATCAGTTTTCAGGGTTGATGTAACCCGCAGATCTTTAATCAATCCGGTAACAGTAAGAGAATATTTATCGCCTTTGTTCTCCATCATCAGAACCTTTCCCAATGGTGATAAATCACCAAAGTACTTTTTTGCAAAAGTTCTTGTAATGACAACCGAATTAGGTTCTTTCAGAAAGTTTTCCTTATTACCTTCTAAAACATCAAAAGTTAACAAACTAAATAATTCATTATCTGCACAATAAACACTTGATTCATAGAATATCCTATTATCATATTTTATAATAGTATTTCCAATGTTAATATACCTGGCGATTTTAAAAGTTTCAGGAATGTCTGAACGCAGTGTTGTCGCAAGAACAAATGGAGTAGTAGAATAGATATCACCGGAAGAAGTCAGATTCTGATTAATCCTGTAAAGATGATCCAGATGTTTGTTATGCTTATCGTATCTGAGTTCCGTCGAGATATATAATAACAATATAAATGTGCCAGCTAATCCGACTGAAAGTCCTGCAAGGTTAATTACCGAGTATACCTTCTGTCTTATGAAGTTCCTGAGTATAAGTTTTAAATTAAATTTTATCATGATTCAAACTTAAATTAAGATTGTATTACAATATTTAGCTATAACACAAATCTTATAAACAAACCAGATGCCAATCTCATAACCTTCTTATAACGTGATATATATAAATTAATATTTAACTTCTCATAATCAAGTAATGGGAGGCATACCCGGAAGCAGGCTTTCTCCAAAATATTTTACAAAGAAAGGTTCCTTTTTAATCTTTACGTTTATTAAAATCTGATTTATGAAGAACAAAGGAAGAATATTAATAGTTGATGATAATGAAGAGATATTAATTGCCCTGAAATTATTTCTTCTGAATCACTTTGAAATTGTGGATACTCAGAAGAATCCAAACACTATACCCGAAACAATTCAGCGTCAAAGCTATGATGTAATTATTCTTGACATGAATTTTTCAGCAGGCGTAAATACGGGCAATGAAGGAATCTTTTGGATGAAAAAGATCCTGGAATACGACCCTCTGACAGTAATACTGTTTATTACCGCATATGGTGATATTGAGATGGCTGTCAATGCAATAAAGGAAGGAGCAACAGATTTTATCCAGAAACCATGGGATGATGATAAGCTTCTGGTAACCATACTGACAGCGGCCAAATTAAGAAAATCCAATCTCGAAATTAAAAAACTGAGAAATAAACAAATTCATTTAAGCGAAAACATCAATAAATCATTTAACATGTTTGTTGGCAATTCACCCACAATGCAAAAAGTATTTAAAACAATTGCCAAAGTCGCCGGAACGGAAGCTAATATTCTTATACTTGGTGAAAATGGTACAGGGAAGGAACTTATAGCGAGGGAGATACATAAACAATCATTAAGGTCAGGTGAGGTTTTTGTAAATGTTGATATGGTATCTTTCAACGAAAGTTTATTTGAAAGTGAGTTGTTTGGTCATGTGAAAGGAGCTTTCACAGATGCAAAGGAAGAGAGGGCCGGAAGATTTGAAATAGCTTCAGGAGGTACTCTTTTTCTGGATGAAATAGGAAACCTGACATTATCAATGCAAACCAAAATTCTGGCTGCGCTACAAAACCGTGAAATATTCCGGATCGGATCAAACAAACCAATTCCTATCGATATCAGATTAATCTCCGCAACCAACAAACCTCTCACTGAAATGATTTCTGAAAAGATTTTCAGAGAGGATTTGCTTTACAGAATAAATACAATACAAATTCTGCTACCCCCTTTGAGGAACAGGATTGAGGATATCCCATTAATAGTCAACCATTTTCTTGTTATGTATGGTGAAAAGTATAATAAACAGGAGTTGAAGGTCTCAAAACAAGGAATGGATGCTTTGCTTAAATACAGATTCCCCGGAAATGTAAGGGAACTGGAACATATGATTGAAAAAGCAGTTATTCTTTGTGAATCAGGAATATTGAAACAGGAGGACCTGTTTTTTCAGCAAAGAATTTCTCATGTTTCCGATAAAAAGTCATTGGACCTGGAAGTGAACGAAAAGCAACTTATTCTGGAAGCTCTGGAGAAGCATGGGAACAATTATACAAAAGCCTGTATTGATCTGAATATAAGCAGAAAAACTCTATATAATAAAATTATTAAATATGGTATTTAACCGCTTTTTCAAAATTGTTATTCTTCAGGCAGTTTTACTTGCTGTCACCGGAACATTTTTCTTATGGACACTGATACAGGATTATCTGATAATCACAAAATTTACTATCGGATTTATCTGGCTACTACAAATTATCTTACTAATCTATTATCTGACAAGAACTAATCGTGGGCTGGATAATTTCCTCAAATCGGTTAAGTATCTCGATAGTGCCAGAGGAATCACTGAAGGAGATAAATCATTTGATCTTTTAAACCTGACTTATAACGAGATAATAGATTCAATCCAGAAGGTAAAAATTGAAAAAGAAGCAGAACATCATTATTTTCTTAATACAATTGAACACGTAGGTATCGGATTGATATCCTTTAACGAAGCTGGCGATGTTGAACTCTTCAACAGGGCTGCCCGGGATTTATCCGGAATTGAATTTATCAGGAATATTCAGGAGTTGGATAAATCAATTCCAGGCATTTCAGAGCTAATGTTCTTCTTAAAACAGGGGCATTCTAAAATGATCAAAGTTGTTTCAGGTGATGAAATTCTGAAATTATCCATCAGGAAAACAGTATTTAAGATACAGGATAGAACAGTTAATCTGGTCTCGCTTCAAAACATTCGTACTGAGCTTGAAGAAGAAGAGATTGAGGTATGGAAAAAGCTAATAAGCGTGCTTACTCATGAAATTATGAATTCTGTTTCCCCTATTAAATCACTGACCAATACCGTGATAAAAATGTTCGATAAGAACACCATTTCTGAGGGCTACAAAGGATCTGCACATAATGACGACATCTTATTGGCGTTAAAAACTATTCAGAAAAGAAGCAAGGGCCTTTTAAGTTTTGTTGAAATCTACAGAAACCTTACAAAGATACCTTTACCGGTTTTTCATGAAATAGAACTGAAGAATCTTTTTAGTGAGATTTTAATATTACTGAATAGTCAATTGAAGTCATCCGGTATTGTCTTGTCTACTGAAGTCATTCCAATAAGTCTTAAACTTACAGCCGATGAAAAATTAATTACCCAGGTAATAATTAATCTTATTAAAAATTCGATTGAGTCTGTCAACAATAAGAAAGATGGGAAGATTCAGATTAAGGCCTTCCATTCTACCCAATCCGAAATAATTATTCAGGTCACCGACAATGGGACGGGGATCCCTGCTGATATAATTGACAAAGTCTTTATCCCGTTCTTTACCACCAAGGAGCATGGTTCCGGCATATGTTTAAGCTTATCGAGACAGATAATGAAGCTCCATGGAGGTACAATTGAGGTATCCTCCAAACCTGGCTTTGATACGGTGTTTTCTCTGAAATTCTAAAAGATCTTCGTAATACTGTGAAGGAATTAATCAATAAATACTCTATAAAAGGTATTTAAAAAGCTTATATATTATTTTGAGTGATTTCCTATGCAACATTTTCAGGATTTGTTCGTCTTTAAGGCAAATAAGAGAAACTCAAAAGAGAATTAATCGCTTAAAGGAAGCACAAACAGAAAAAGCCATGACAGTTAAATTATATGCAAATGAGGTTGTTCTGAAAGCCGGTGATACAAACCAGGTAATAGACAACAACACCATAGATGGAAAACTGATAGTAACAAATCAGCGGTTGTATTTTAAGACTCTGAATGATGAGGCTGACAAGTTTAACCTTGAGATACTTTTCGATAACATACGTGAGGTTATATTCTTCAGCAAGGGACTTTTCTCGGTCAAGGGTTTAAATATCATTACAAGAGACGGAAATTGCCACAGCTTTCCATTAAAGAAACGTGATGAAATAGGACAGCTGATCAATAAAATGTACTAGAGCACTTTCACTCACTATATATCAGCCCAATTATAAAACAAAAGAAGGATCCCGCAATTGCGGGATTCTAGTCTTACTCATATCTCAGCGAATCAACTGGGTTTCTGAGCGCTGCCTTTGCAATTTTATAAATAATTGTAAGAATCGTTGCCACAAACATTATTGACGCTGCCAGTATCAGAACACCAACTTTAATCTGAACAAAATAATTCCAGATACTGCCCATCAGCATATTTGACATGTAATATCCGCCAGCACATCCGATAATAGAAGCAATAACAAGTACAACCAAAAATTTTCTACTTACCAGGTACATGATCAATGGAACTGGCGCTCCCTATATCTTTCTGATTCCCATCTCTTTTGTTCTTCTTATTATATTGAGTGAAACCAGATTATACATTCCAATCACCTGGTACATTCCGCCAAAAATAAAATTTGTGTTCTGGTTCTTCCATTTTAAGCTCAGGTAATCGAGAACACCTGGCAAATCTTTCGATTCTGCTCTCACCGCTAAAATGCCATAATTAATATTTGCCGATAACCTTAGCATAGTAGGGTTAATTTTCTGCCATAGTCCATTGGAATAAAAGTCCTTTACTACACCTACAACTGTGAATCTGGTTGTATCATATAATGTTACGGTCATTCCAACCGGCTCCTGCCATCCAAAATCCTTAACCATCTTCTCATTTATTACAATAGATTTATTTGCAAGGTCGGCACCTTCTCTCGACTTATCGAACAACCGGCCTGCAACAAGCCTGAGGCCCATAGTTGAAACATAGCCAGGTCCTATATCGAAAGCATCTACTTCAAGCTGCTTCACAGCATCCTTTACAGGTCTGCGGTACCCGCCGAATCCGATATGGTTTTGAGTTCCTTCAACTTCTAATATCTTGGGATTAGTTAGTATCTCATTCCTGAAGGAATTACTTAATTCCCGCTCCATAGGTATTACAATGAGCTTATCTCTGTCATATCCAAGATCAAGGGTTTTCTGATAGACCGCATTCTTAGAAAAAACCAGCCCCATTACAAGTGCCATAACAGAAATTGAAAACTGCAATGCAAGCAGAACTGATGAAAGTTTTCCTGCCCCTCTGAAAGGCGAATCACCCTTGAGAACATTAACCGGACTGAATGAACTTACATACATTGCCGGATAAACACCTGCCATAAATCCAGTAGACAACAGAAGCAGAATCAGAAATACCCAGAAAAAAAGATATCTTGAAAAGGTAAGTTCAATTTTCATGTAACTCCACAGACTGCTATAGGCAGGAACCAGGAACTCCGCCAGGATAACGGCTACCAATAACGCTAAAAAACATATAATCAGAGTTTCGATCATAAACTGGGTCACCAGTTGGCTTCTTTGTCCACCAAATGTTTTTCTTAAACCTATTTCCTTCAACCTCTTACTGAAAGTAGCAATTGAAGTATTTGCAAAATTGAAACATGCAATTAACAAAATAAAAAGTGCCATTATCGGTGGAGAATAAAGCGCAGCAGGATGTAACGAAGGAAAAAGCCCTGATGACCATGTAGTCCTCGAATTTGACCCAACTTCCTTTAAAGGAATAAGTGAAAATCTGGTCATCTTGAAATCCAATCTAGCCTTATTCTGCACAGAAATATAATTTTTAAATGACTGAGTGATAGAAGAAAGTCTGGATTTATCGGGTACCTGAATAAAGAGGCAGTTTACTGTGTTTTTCCAGTCAGCATCGTTCCACTCCCACATTAGTTTAAAATTATCAAAGTGTGAAAGAATGTCAATCCTGAAACTTGAATTCAGCGGTAAATCGGCAAATACTCCACCAACTGTAAAAGTGAATTCCTTGTTTTTATCATTCACGATGGCTAGGCTTTTTCCTGGAAGCCATTGTTTTGCTCACAAGTACATTGGCCTGATTTTCAATTGATTTTTTATCTCCGACCAAAATCGGGAAGGTAAATATGTCAAGAAATTCCGGATCTATAAAAGAAACCTCAGTTGGAAATACATCCAATCCGACTTTTACCGGAGAACCGGTATGTATTAATCTGGCAGCCTTGTCTATCCCGGGTATATCCTTCTTTACTTCAAGACCCAGAGTTGCCGGAACTATTCCATATTCCTGCTCTCTTCCCTCCATATCCCTGAAACTATTTACACGATATATCTTGTCGAAATTCACATTGTTCCTGTTAAATTCATAGTTGAACATATGGTTGAAAAATGCAACGATACAAACTGATAGTGCGATCCCCAGACCAAGGATATTTATCAGGCTAAATACCCTGTTTTTGAGCAGGTTTCTGAAGGTAACCAGAAGATAATTTTTAAACATTTTTTTTGGTTAGAAGTAATTATAAAATATTTATATTGATCATCGAGGGACAATTAATTATTCTCTGTATATATATTGTTGCGAATATATTTAATTCCAAATATTAATCAATTAATATTACGGTGCGCTGCACCTTTAAACTCTATACCAATCATTCAGCTACAAATATTCCGGTGCTCTGCACCTTTCTTTTCTGATACAATGTCATTCATCTATATCCAAATTTTCCGGTGCCAACATATTACTGTTATGATGCAAAGCAGCAGAGCTGCGAAATATTTGTAGAAACAAAGTCTTCATCCATAATTTAAGGTGCAAAGCACCGTAATATTATTCATATTTAAGAGATTGCGCAGGATTAACCCTGGCAGCTTTGAGAATGCGATAACTTATTGTGAGAATAGCTATACCGAGAGCGATCGCTAATCCTATTACGAGACTAAAAAATCCAAGATTAATTTTGTAATAGAAATTCTGCAGCCATTTACCTGCCCAGTAATAGACTAATGGCCAGGCAATAAAGGCCGAAATGGAGACTAAAATAATCACTTCCCGTGATATTACAACATAAATGCCTGCAATAGACGAGCCCATGGCTTTTCTAACTCCAATCTCTTTGGTGCGCTGCTCCACAGTGAATGAAGTGAGGCCAAAAAGGCCAAGTGCTGCTATAAATATCGCCAGAATAGAAAAAATCACTGCCATCTGGGCATTTTGTTTCTCCTGTTTGTACATAAGTTCAAAATCTGCGTCAAGAAAATAGTATTGCAAGGGATTATTGGATACGAACTCTTTCCATTTCTCTTCGATTGCGTTTATTGTTTTAGAATAATTCTGACCCGATAACCTCACTGTTATATATCCCCAGAGCATGTAGTCATTCTGAAATTTAAGTATATATGGACCAATCGGGTTACGAAGTGTTTCATAATTGAAGTTTTTCACAACGCCAATAATTGGTAAATAATTTACTTTCCCTGAATCTCTTGGTTCCATAAATCTGGTTTTTTCTATATCATTTATCTTAAAGTCCTTAACAGCACTTTCATTTATAATACAGGCTTCCTTATCCGATGTAAATGATTCATTAAAAGATCTACCGGAAGCCAGAGTCATACCATAAGTATCCAGAAAATTATAATCTACCCAGCTGGTGGTCATCAGAAAAGTCTCATCTTTCCTTCCCTCTATCAGGTATCCATTATTGTTATTTGTACGGCCGGGGATAGCAGTAGAGCTTGTTATATTAATTACACCCGGAATATTCTTCACTGTCTCTTTAAAGGACTTCATCTTAGTTCCAAGAGCTTCTGCCCTGTTAATTACAATTAATTGTTCTTTTTTAAACCCCAGATCTTTGTTAAGCATGTATTTTATTTGCCGGTACATGATCATTGTGCCCACGATAAGCAATATTGAAACAGCAAACTGAAAAACAACCAGAACTCTTCTTAACCTGCCGTTCTGCATGCTGTTTTTTACACTGCCCTTTAATACTTCGTAAGGATTAAACGAAGAAAGAAACAGGGCCGGATAACTCCCGGCAAGAAAACCAACGATAACACAGAACAGGATAAGTAGAGGAATGGTATACCAGGCAGTAAAAAGACTCAGAGTGAGATTAGCCCCCAGAAGGTTATTGAAGAAAGGCAGAGACAACTTGATAAAAAATATCGCTACAACCAGGGCTAATAATGAAAGTATAAACGACTCCGAAAGGAACTGAGCAACCAGCATACCTCTAGTTGAACCAGCAACTTTCTTTATGCCTACCTCCTTTGCCCTTCTCGATGCCTGTGCAGTTGACAGGTTCATGAAATTGATTGCAGCTATTAAAACGATAAGTATAGCAATACCTCCAAATATTTTAAGGTATTTGGGATCAACTGAGGCTTTAAAATCCTGCTGAACAGAGGTGTCAAGATGTATAGCATTGAGACTCTGAAGGAAAAATCTGTATTTATTGCCCTTTGCTATAAAATCGGTAAGAGAAATACCCGTGTATTTCTGGATTTCGGGACCCACATATTTTAGAAGCAATTCAGGATATTTCGCATCGACTGTTTTATAGGATGAATTTGGTTTTAAAAGGAAATAAGTACTAAAACTGTTGTTCATCCAGTTAGGCTCTTTCGACCTCGGATTGGTTATAAAGGAGGTTAAAAGATTCGCTTCAAAATGTGACTTTTGAGGAACATCAGCCATAACTCCTGTTACGATATAAAGCAAAGAGTCAGTTCCTATTTTGATTTGTTTATCTATAGGATTTTCACTGCCGAATATTTTTTTTGCTGTAGATTCTGATAATACCACTTTTCTGGGGGCATTAAGAAGGTTCTTTGCATCGCCTTTTATTACTGGTATAGAAAAGAAATTAAAGAAAGAAGAATCTGCTTCAATTATATGATCCTCTGTAAAAGTCTGTTTATTATACTCAATAACGGTAGGTCCTCTAGCATTCATTCTCAGGAAATCTTCTATTTCCGGAAATTCTTTTACCATTGTGGGTCCCATTATAGCAGGGGAAGATGATGTTGTAACTTCCTGTCCTCCGATCTTACCATTAAGAATCGTCCTGAAAATCCGTTCTTTCTTGACATTGTACTGATCATAGCTCGCTTCATTAATCACATAAAGTGCGATCAGAAGGCTGCAGGCAATGCCAATTGACAATCCAAGGATGTTAATAATAATGTATGCACGTTGTCTTTTAAAAGATCTTATACTATGCTTGATGAGATTGCTGAACATGATAAATCAGAATAAGTGGCTAATTAAAAGTTTACAAATCTGACAAAGAATCTACAGGTTAAATATCATCCTTATCATTTAGAGAAAAGACGGACAAAAAATATGTAAGTTGCAGAGCAGGTCAACTATTCTGTTTTAAGTGCTTCGGCTGGATTAATACCTGCCGCTTTATATGCCTGGAAACTAACTGTAAGCATTGCAATTAGTATTGCTCCGGCAGCAATTAAAGCAAATAGATAGAAATGTATATCTATCCTGTAAGCAAACTGATTCAGAAGGTTTCTGACTATTATCCATCCTAGAGGAATTGCAATAACAATTGAAATAAGGACAGGCAACAGAAATTCCCTTGCCATTGTATACATAACTGTAATTGAATCGGCCCCCATAACTTTTCTTATACCGATTTCATTTGTCCTCCGTTCAGTTGAAAAAGATGACAAACCGTATAATCCCAGGCAGGCAATAATGATTGCCAGAATGGTAAAATATTTTAAAAGACCGGTAATACGAATCTGAGCTCTGAACAGTTTGTCATAATCCTGATCAATGAAGGTATAATCAAGAGGATATTCCGGTACAATAGTTTTCCAGCTTTTTACGACTGCTTTAAGCGATTCGGGAATATTACCAGGAGTTAATCTTATCAGAATACAATGCAGATAACCAATCGGAGCCAGGGCAAATGCCATCGGTTCAATAGCCTGATCAGCGCCTTTAAAGTGGAAGTTTTTCAAAACCCCTACAATTGTACCATTGAGACCCATGAATCTGAAATTTTTGCCAACGGGATTTCCAATTCCCATCAATTTGACTACCTCCTCGTTTACCAGAAAATTACCAACAGTATCATGTGCCATATCACCCTGAAAGTCATTCGAGAAATCCCTTCCTGATACTAGCTTCATATTCAAAGTTTTCAGATAATCATAATCGATACCGTTTGTCCCTATCAGTACTTGCTTGTCGGGATCCTTACCATCCCAGTTTGCACCGCCGGAATTGCTACCCATCATTGTCGGATTCCACATCGAGGCTGTAACACCCTGAATCAATGTCTCTTTCTCGAGTTCCAGCTTAAGGGAGTAATATTTCGGTTTCATATTGTCTGGCATTGGAATACAGATAAGGTTCTCTTTATTGAAACCAAGATCCTTGTTCTGAAGAAATTTTAACTGTCTGAACATGAAAATTGCCGATACAGTTATCAGAATTGAGAGAGTAAACTGTATTACAACCAGGACTCGTCTCAACGTGCCATTGCCCTTTCCTGATACAGCCTCCCCCTTCAACACTCTTACAGGTTTAAATGAGGAGAGATAAAGGGCCGGATAAATTCCTGAGATTAACCCTGCCACTAACCCTACAATAATAAAATTCACTACAAAACTGATACGGAATAAATCTGCCAATAAGAAACTCTTACCTGATATAGAATTAAATAAATTAAGGGACAATCCAACCAATAATACTGCCAGTATCATTGCAACAGCGACAAGAAGCAGAGACTCAAGTAAGAATTGTACTATAATTGAAAGGTGATCAGCGCCAGCTACTTTTTTTATTCCGATTTCCTTAGCTCTGCCTGAGGCTTTTGCCGTAGCCAGATTTATAAAATTTATACATGCTATGAGCAGAATGAATATTGCAATTAAAGTAAAGATTGTGACCACAATAACAGGACCTTTTGTCTCTTTAAATCCAAACTGGCCATGCAGGTGAATATCGAGTAATGGGAATAAAGAGAATTTTGTTGTTGTCTGGGGACTATTCTCCACAACTATATCAGTAAGCTTTTTATTAACTGATTTAATATCGGCGCCCTTCTTAAGTCTGATGAATGTAAATATTGAATTATTGCCCCATGATCTGTCTGCAACTCCTATCTCTTTAAGATATGAATAAGGAATAACAGCACTAAAAGTAAACATTGAATTCGCAGGAATATTTTTGAATACACCGGTCACCGTAAACTGGGATTGATTTTCCACTGTAAGTGTTTTCCCAATCGGGTTAGAATTACCAAAGTATTTTGTTGCCAGTTTTTGAGTAAGTATTATAGAATGAGGGGAGTTAAGTGCTGTAGCAGGGTCGCCCATACTCAAGGGGAAAGTGAATATCTTAAGAAGCTGCGAATCGACTGCTGCAATGGAGGATTCAAAAAAAACCTTATCATCATATTTGAATAAAACTCGCGGAAGCCAAAGATTTATCCTGACCTGATCTTCAATTTCCGGTATTTTTTCTTTCCATACCGGCCCGCCCGGCACTGGTGTTACAGTAACATGATAACGTGCTCCAGAGTAAAACTGGTCCTCTTCGACACGATAAATATTTTCACCATTCAGGTTGTACTTTTCAAAACTGAATTCATCCTGAACCCATAAGAGAATCAACAAGGAAGCGGCAAGGCCTATAGCCAGACCTGTTACATTAATAAATGTGAAACCTTTATGCCTGGCGATATTCCGGACAGCTATTCTAAAGAAGTTTTTGATCATGGTTAAAAAAGTTATGTGCAACCTAAAGACTAATTTAGTCTTTTAATGCTGCACATAACTTATCAACCAATTAATAACAATTATTTTATTTTGTCGGTTTCAGTTCATTTACCTTTTCTTTTGGTAAAAGTGAAACACTCTCTTTTTTAACTGTCAGATCTTTAGCAAGTCTGAAAGAGGCTTTCTGGCGGATATCTTTTGATGATGCTCCGATACTCACCTGATAATTTCCAGCTTCTGCTATCCATGAAGAAATTGCAGGGTCGAAAGATGAAAGACGACGGCTGTCAATAGTAAAGGTCAGAGTCTGGGATTCTCCTGGTTTCAGGAGTCTCGTTTTTGCAAAGCCTTTAAGTTCGAGAGATGGTTTGTCGAGTTTTATTGCCGGAGCTGAGAGATACAATTCTGCAACCTCTTTTCCTGCAGCTGAACCACTATTTTTTACATCAACCGTAACTGTAATGGTTCCTGCAAATTTTGGTGAACTGAGTTTAAGATTGCTGTAGGTGAAATTAGTATAAGACAAACCATAACCAAATTCATATGCAGGTTTTACTTTAAATGTCTCATAATAGCGATATCCTACATAGATACCATCATTATAAGTAACTACTGCAGGTTTGACTCTCCTGAACGAACTCAAAGGGCTCTGATCGTCCGATTTCTCAGATGTCAGTTCTTTTCCCGGAAACGTTTTTGCAGATGGGACATCATCGTAACTAACAGGAAACGTGGTTGCAATTTTACCCGAAGGGTTAACCTTGCCATTTAATATATCAGCCACAGAATTACCTGTTTCCTGGCCGGCCTGCCATGCAAGAAGTATTGCATCGGGCAGATCCCTCCAGCTTGCAGTTTCGATTACACCTCCGATATTCAATAAAACAATCACTTTCTTCCCTTTTGCTTTGAAAGCAGTTGACACATTTTTAATGAGTAGTTGTTCAGTATCGGTCAACTGAAAATCGCCTTTTACATTTGTACGATCGCTTCCCTCACCCGAGTTTCTTCCAATTGTAATAATTGCAGCATCTGACACATTTGCCATCCCGTTAATAATATCCTGATTGAGGTTCAGCTCCTCAACTTGTTTTGACCCCATCATCGCCATAAATCCTCTCGTTTGAGGCCGGCCTGCTTTTGTAAGTTTCAGATAACCTGCATAGAGAGAATGGAGATCTTCATTAAGTTTATAACCTGAATTCTGCAATCCCTCAATAAGAGAGACGCTATAAGCGTTGTTTACTTTACCACTGCCTGTTCCACCGGTTATCATCTCATAAGAGGTATTTCCAAAAGCCGCAATATTTTTAATTTCACTCGCCAATGGCAGCGAGCTGCTATCATTTTTCAACAACACCATTCCTTCCGATGCTGCCTGACGAGTTACCTCCGCATGTGCTTTAAGATCAGGCTTATTGGAATATTTATAACCTTTAAATCTTGGGCTTTGCAACATGATATTCAGTATCTTCTCAACATTTCTGTCGAGGATTTTAATATCAAGTTTCCCATCCTGAACAGCCTTTACAATTGTCTTGATCTGGTCGGGTGTACCTGGCATAAGCATATCATTGCCGGCTATCATCTGAGCTACAGGATCTTTTCCTCCAAACCAGTCGGTCATGACAAAACCTTTAAAACCCCAGTCATTTCTCAAAATATTTGTGATCAGTTCAGGATTTTCTGATGTATAAGTACCATTGATAAGGTTGTACGATGACATTACAGTCCATGGCTGGCCTTCCTGAACAGCTATCCTGAATCCTTCAAGATAGATCTCCCGAAGTGCACGCTCGCTTACAATTGTATTAAGTGCGTTTCTGTTGGTTTCGGCATTATTTGCAGCAAAGTGCTTAATTGAAGTGCCAACACCTTCAGATTCAACTCCGTTAACCATAGCTGCACCCATTTTCCCGGTAACATAAGGATCTTCAGAATAGTACTCAAAATTCCTCCCACAGAGTGGATTTCGATGAATATTCATGCCTGGTCCCAGCAGAACGTCTGCTCCGTATTCGAGAACTTCATTTCCCATTGCCTTGCCTACTTTATTTACCAGATCAACATCCCATGTCGACGCCAGCAATGTACCAACCGGAAATGCTGTACAATAATAGGTATTCTTATCATTTTCCCTTGTTGGGCTGATTCTCACTCCTGCTGGTCCGTCAGTAAGTACCATCGGAGTAATTCCCAGACGTGGGAGAGAATAGGATGTTCCTGCGGCTCCTGCAACAAGAGTCTGAGTTTCACCTATAACTGGTCCGGTGGGCGTATTAGCCGGCGGTTTAACTGCCGGATTTGCATTGGCTGCAGGCGGAGGTCCCCCTGGCATACGCATACCGGTGCCGACAACCAGAGAAGCTTTTTCTTCAAGCGTCATGGCAGCGATTACCTTTTTTACCGGGTCCTTACCCAGCTTTGGGACAACTGAGATTTGTGAGATTCCTGATAATAAGAATGCGATACTCAATACAGATAAGATTAAAAAAATTTTCATACAATTGATTTAAATATTTACTTCAAAAGTGACATTAAAATTTTATGGAGTTCAATAATGCAAAGGTACACGAAATCAATGTTAAGAATTTATAAAAATTATTTAAAGTTTCTTAAAACAATATTTGAGAACCATATTAATATAATTTTAATTAAATGTATCTGAACACTTCAATCAATTATAATAAAATAGATGTAAAGGCAAATTTTACAGACAGAAAGCATTTTTTTGAATATGATCAGAACGTTGTCTGGGATTGATTAAAACAAACGTTATCTCTTTTTTATAAGTTGTCGGGATTATAGGCCACACTGGCCTGTCCAAAAGTACACATCATGGCATCGCCGGCAAATGATTTATATTCTACTGATTCGCAGGTTCCATTAAGAATGCTTTTTACGCACGATATCTGGTCGTTGATAAAAGTGGCCGGTTTTGGAATTCCATGACCTGGAAACAAAGTGTCAAATTCCTTTATCCTAAGGCTCAGTTTTTCCAGAGTTTTTAAATAATCATGCAGAGGTGAACATCCATTCAAAAAAAGCCAGACCAGCGTATTATTATTGTCTCCCGAAAAGAGCAATTTATTTTTCATATCAAGAAGACAGATGCTGCCCGGTGTATGTCCCGGTGTCTCAATCACCTGAATCACTCTGTCTCCAAGATTAAACAAACGGCCTTCATGAACAGGTGCCAGTTTTGTATGGATCGGAGTCCCGTTAAACATATCATCCTTTAATGGAGCTTCCCCGCGAAGCATATTTTTCGCAGCACTTAATCTGTTTTCAGGCAAATTACAGATCCTTGCATTCAATGAATCCAGGGGATGTACATAAACTTTGTTGAACTGGTAATTGCCCCCCGCGTGATCGGAATGACCATGTGTATTAACCACGATTAAAGGTTTATCAGTAAGTTTACTTATAAGTGAGTGCAAGTCAGCCGATCCTATTCCTGTATCAACAACAAGCGAGCTATCTTTTCCTATGATCAGATATACATTTACAGCTTTGTGATCGTCGATAACCCATACGTTTTTTCCAATTTCCTTAAATGAAAACCAGGTGGAAGTTCTTTGTCCGGAAAGCTGAATCGCACAGCTTATCATTAGTAGAATGGAGATTATCAATTTATACATATGTCTTTGAGTTTTACCTGATAAATTTATTCTGATGTAGTGGTTAAGCCAGTTATCTGATATTATAACCTTTACGCCTTTGTGAACGAAATCCACGCTTTGGCCATAAGTTGAGCTCCTGCGAGAGTGGGATGAACGCCATCACCAGTCCAGTAGATACCCGGAGCCTGTTTCTGAGCCTCATCATAAATTTTCTGATATGGTATAAATGTAGCCCCAAACTGATCGGCTATCTCTTTTGCTGTCTTCTGGTAGCCATAGAATTCGGGATACCATTTATCGTCAACAGCTTTTACGCCAGGCACCGCAAAAGGTTCACAAATAATCAGTTTCACATTTGGAAGCGCTTTTTTCGTCCTTTCGAGAAGAGCTATATAATCATGCCGGTAGATCTCAACTGTTCCATTATACTGCCCGTTCAGCTTGTGCCATATGTCATTTACCCCAATCAGGATACTCAAGATATCGGGTTTAATACTGAGGCAATCTGTATCCCATCGGTCAGCCAGCTGGAATACTTTATTTCCGGAGATCCCTTTATTAAACACCTTCAGGTTAAGTGATGCATATTTCTCAAGCAGATCTGCACCTGCCAGCATTGGATATCCCGATCCCAGAACTCTTGAATTATTATAAGTGTTATCATCCCTGTTTCTGCCTGCATCGGTAATTGAGTCCCCCTGAAACAAAATAATATTATCCTTGCCCAGGGAATTCTTCTTTACAGGGGGCAGCATAGAAGCTGAAAGGATTTCCGGAATACTTATTGCCATTAAACTTCCTAGTGCGGCTTTCTTTATGAAATTTCGCCTGTTGTTATGATTATTTTCCATCTTTTGCATTTATTAATATGATTATCATTGGTATCTTTAAGTACTTTCTCCTTTACTTCTATGAATGTAATTATTTAAGATTTTAAATTTACTTTTTTTTATAATATAATTTTAACCTCAGCTTTGCGTTTAACTAATGAGAGTCAATTCTTATTTAACCTAATCTACTGAAAATTATGAAACAGTTACAAATCAGATGTATTATGATCTTGGCTGTGGTTGTAATTTCTGTTATCAAAGTAACAGGCCAGGTTACAATGCCGGATGTACTCCAGAAAAGTTCATTGAAAGAGCAGTTAAATTATATCGGGGAACATACAATAATCTATGAAAATTACCGGGCCATCAGGGAGGATATGTTTCAGAAGATAAAAAGGAATGCTACAGACACTCTTTCTTCCCTTAATATTAAAATTACAGGTTTAAACAAAACTGCATCTGCGTTAAACAGAACTATTGATACACTCAGGACTAATCTATCCAGTACACAGACGCGACTTGAGGAGATGACAGTAACAAAAAACAGTATACGCGTTGCCGGGATTGAAGTCAATAAGGCTACTTATAATAAAATCATGTGGACAATTCTTGCGGGTCTGGTTGCCACGCTTCTTGTCGGACTACTTGTATTCAGAAGAAATTTATCGGTGATGAGCAATACAAAAAGGGAATTTCAGGAATTGAAAACAGAATTTGAAGCCTATCGCAAAACATCCCGTGAAGCCAGGGAGAAATTGACTATGGATCATTTCAATGAAGTTAAGAGGCTCAAAGGTGGATGAATGATAAGGGCACAAGGCTCAGAGCGCAGGGCAAAGGCTTCAGGGAAATGCGCAATGCCCTAAGGCTTTGACAGACTGAGCAGTATCAGAACAAAAAATCTGCGGAAAGAAAGAAATATTAAAAATTATTTATTTCTTAAATTCAATCTTAAATTCAATCACTTGCCATGATGGTAAATTCACAGGTTTTTTAATAACAAGAGCTTTGGAATTCTGTATCCAGCGGATCTTTTCCTTACTACCAACCATTGAAACTGAAGCAATTGGTTTAGAGGATGGATTAGAAGCTTTACCCAGTGATTTGATCAATATATCTTCTTCAGGTTTTCCAAGACAAAAAGCATAGAGTGTGTTTCCTTTTGTGGTGAAACGGATATCCTTTGAACTGTATCCAAAGTTCTCATCGAATCTGCCAAGTTTCTTCTGATTCTTATCCGCAGGCTTTTCACCATAAATTTTCCATGGACGTGATCCATAAATGCCTTCTCCGTTGGCTGCTGTCCATATCCCGATCTCTTCAAGTATCTTCAGCATATCAGGTTCAAGATCACCTTCAGGAGTCTGAACAACATTGATCAGCAGGTTCCCATTCTTACTGACAATATCCACTAGCATCTGAATAATCTCGGTAGATGTTTTATATTTCTGACCTGTACGATAATACCAATCGCCGATTGAGGTGTCTGTCTGCCATGGAAACTGACTGACAGTATCTTTCACACCACGTTCCAGATCCTCTACCCACATGCCTAATGATGGTTGCTTACAGGTATAGACTGCCTGAAGAGTTCCATTATTTTTTGTAATGTCCTGATTATAAAAATGTGAAATCAGAGTCCTTCCGACGTTTTCGAAAGGCATCCAGCTGTCGGAATAAAGAAGATCGGGCTGATAGTTGTCAACCAGTTCTTTTATACACCTGTACCATTCAAGCTGAAATGCCGGATTTTTAGTCAGCCAGTCTTTATCATCAGGCATTGCAGCGGCATGATAGAGATCCTGATTATCGAGATCAGTACCATCATAAGGTACTCCTGCCTTTGGTCCCTCTTTATCAGAACCATGAGCTGCCTGGAACCAGGTAAAACTGGCACCCAGATGTTCTGATACTCCAAACTTCAGCCCTTGTTTTTTTGCAGCCTGCTGCCAGGTACCCACTACATCCTTTTTAGGACCCATATTAACAGCATTCCATCTGTTTATTTTTGAATTCCACAGGAAAAAATTATCATGATGAGTACCCATGCTTACAAAGTATTTTGCACCTGCTTTCTTATAGAGTTCCATAAGTTTATCAGGGTCCCATTTCTCTGCCTTCCAGAGCGGAATAATATCTTTATAACCAAACTCCGATGGATGCCCGTAATGTTCGATATGATATTTGTAAGCAGGATCTTTTTCCTGATACATTCTTCTCGCATACCAGTCACCCTGGCGGGGAACAGCCTGGGGACCCCAGTGGGCCCAGATACCGAACTTGGCATCACGGAACCATTCAGGATACTGGTATTGTTTAAGTGACTCATCAGTAGGTTTGTATGGACCTTCTGAAACAGGTGGCTTCTGCTGCTGGGCTGACACTGAAAGTATTAATCCAAATACTAACAGATTTACAATGCTGATTTTTTTCAGGAAACCGGATCTCATGTTTTAAGTTTTTAATTTTTGTTTCTGGTTATTATTAATAAATCCATTGATCTATTTTTTCAGTTTACGCTTTACAGATTTTCTCCAGAGAAATTCCTCTTCTATATTAATTTTATTCCCGCCACCCTTTATTTTCTTTTCAATTTCATTAATAAGAAGTTTGCACGCTTCATGTCCCATTTTTCTGGGATCCTGATTAATCACAGTTAACTGAGGATCGAAGAAGTCTGTAATTTCATTGAATCCATATCCAAATATTCCAATATCTTCCGGTATCCTGAGCCCGGCTTCCTTCGCAGCTTTGTATGCTCCCAGGGCAACCCTGTCATTAACTGTAAAAACAACTTCAGGTAAGTTGCCCGCACTAATCAATTTTTTAAACGATTCATAGCCATCTTTCAATTCAAAGCCACCTTCAATGATCCACTCTTTTCGAACCGGGATTTTATTTTTAGCAAGAGTATCAATAAAACCCTCAAGCCGTTCTTTTCCAATATTTGTTTTTGAATAGCCTGAAAAATTGGCTATTTTGGTATATCCTTCAAGTATAATACGGTTTAAGGAATTCATTGCACCAGGTTTATCATTAAACACAACCCTTGAAAATTTCATATTCTCAAAAGCCCTGTCAAAGAACACCAATGGTACGTTCATTTTACCGACCTTTGTAAACACCTCTCTGTCTGTAGTTTCCTGAGAAAGACAAACAAGCAAACCATCCACACGCATTCCAATCAGGTTATTGATGTTCTGTTTTTCGATGCTTTCCTTCTCTCGGGAGACTGTCAGGATCACATAATAATTATGCTCAGTTGCATAGTCTATCATACTGTCAACTATGTATGAGAAAAAACTGTTTTCGAGGTCAGGAACAACGATGCCTATGGTAAATGTTCGCCGGGAATTCAACTGACGAGCAATGAGGTTTGGAACATATCCCATTTTCCTGGCAGTTTCGACAATCTTTTTCTTCATAGTCAGGGAAATATCAGGATGATCGCGTAATGCTTTCGAAACGGTAACCCTCGAAATATTAAGTTCCTTCGCAATATCAGACTGTCTAATGTTAACCATCCTTTTACATGATTTTAAAATAATACTTAAAAATAATCAAAATGTATCATGAGATGAAATTTCTTCGAAGTACATTTTGATCTTCTGTTCATCTTCTTTTTTGATAATAAGAAATTTCTTAATCGCCTTCAAGATAGATTTTGCACTCCAGATAAAGATACCTGCATTCCAATAGTACTTATCACTTTTAATAAATAGTTTTGCAGTTTTAAGATCAGGCTTCTCTGTGAATGCTTTAACATTTAAAAGTTTGTCAAAACCTTTTATATGATCTCCCTGATGTGCCTGGATATATCCATAACCTGTTTCCGGTTTATCCGGTTTTATCCCCAGTGTAATCAGTGCATCATTTATGCTGACAAAATCAAATCCTTCGTTAATGGTTTTCCGAAATTCTTCTTCATTTCCAATAATATGATCTGCAGGTGTTACAGTGATTATTGCATCGGGATTATCTTTCAGGATAACGAAGGTACCATAAGCAATACATGGTGCGGTGTTTCGTCGGACCGGTTCTGAAAGAACCTTATCAGGTTTTATTCCCAGTTGTTCTATTACAATATCTTTATGGTCATTATTTGTAACAACATAAATGTTTTCTTCGGGACAAACAGATTTGAACCGTCTGAAAGTTTGTTGAATAAGCGTCTCGCCATTACCAAGAATATCAAGAAATTGTTTTGGCCTTTTATTTTGGCTCAGTGGCCAGAAGCGGCTTCCGACCCCACCAGCCATAATTAAAGCATATCTGTTATTCATAAGGGACTCAAGTTTTTTGACTGTCTTATCATTTATGATTTGAATAGATATCCAAAAATCATTTAATTATCGGTGAAACTTTTTTAATTGTCCCAAGATTGCTCTGAATTCAGTTTTCTGGTCCATTTCAAAAATACGCTCCATAAGAGTCCATTTACTACCGGCAGTGGTATCAGAGTTTGTATTCTGAAACCTTGAAACATAGCTTTCCCATTCTTTTTGCCTGGGCTTTAAACCAAGTTCCATCATAGCTTTTTCATGGTCAAAATCTACAACAGTATCCATTATCATGAATAATATATTACCATGAATATAAATCTCCATATCTAGTATTCCAACCTCTTTCATTCCTTTCGTAATTTCAGGCCAGGCCGTGCCAATTCCATGCACTTTATTATACTGTTTAATAAGTTCAGAATTATCTTTCAGAGTAAGAATTTTACAATATCTTTTAAAAGAATCTTCCATAATATAATCTTTTTATAATATTAAAAAAGGTCTATTAGCTTTAACAATTACTGAATATTTTGTTCAGACAGGCTTTTAGGAACCGACCACCAGAAGGCATATAAAGTAATAAAACAATAACAACCAAGAGGTACCAGCATTGCAATAGCCATACTTTTAACGGCTATCAGTCCCATTAATGGAGTAAAAACTCCACCTCCGATAATTGACATAACTATGACCGAACCAGCAATTTTTGTGTTTTCTCCAAGTCCTTTGATACCAAGGGCAAAAATTGTCGGGAACATTAATGACATGAAGAAACTCGAAAGAAAGATTGACCAGACTCCTATCCAACCAGGATATGTTACGGCAACCGTAATCAGCAGTATATTCATAATGGCATAGATACCCATTAGTTTTCCCGGTTTAATATATTTCATTATCACAGTTGCAGAGAATCTGCCAATCAGAAAAGCTACAAGGGTCCCTGTAAGAAAATAGCCTGCAGTTTTTTCGGCAATACCCGTATAATCCTGGGAGTATTGGATGAAATAACTCCACGTTCCGACCTGGGCACCAACATAACAGAATTGTGCTAAAACGCCTGTAAGAAAATGACGATGTTTTAACAGTTCGCGGGGACTCCCTTTATTTTCAGTTTTACTCTCCTCTGAGCTTATATTCGGGAATTTGGTTCTCATAATAAGTATGGCCCAAAGGAAAATTACTACGCCGAGTACCATATAAGGACGGACAACCCTCATTGTTTCGGATTCGAGATAAGCGGAATATTCACCTGTCTGTTTCATAAGTTCAACTTTCGCCTGGGATTAAAGGCTTGTGAAAAATTCAATCTCCGTTCTGAAGATTCAGGATTACCCAAACCAGCAATAAAAGGGTTAGCTCCGGTTTCAAGAAAAGAGAGTCCGCTGGCAATTACAAATAATGCCGCCAGGAAATAAATATATTGACCCGAATGAGCTGCCGGCCAGAACAGGAACGTACCTGTACTATAAAGAATCGTCCCGATCAGCAGGCCGGTTTTATAGTTGTATTTCCGCATAATCATTGCAGCAGGAATTGCAAGCAGAAAATAGCCAAGATAGAATGCACTCTGAATAAGTCCGGCCTGAAGCCGGCTTAACTCAAAGGATTTCATAAATTGCTTTATAAGAATATCATTCAGGTTATTTGGAATCCCCCAGAAGAGGAATAATGCTGTTACAAGAATAAAGGATACCCTGGTCTCAGGGGCTATAAGATTAGACTTCAGTCGGGAGATCATTATAAAACTAAGATTTAAAGAAGTTAAAAATAAATATAAGATTAATTCTACAGATTAATATACTATCATATTTTATAAAAGTAACCTGAAACAAATAGCTTTATTTGATTAATACCTCACCTTTATTCTGACTTCTCCAGGCACTTCATTTTCAGAAATCACGATTATATAACCTCCTCCGCAACCCGAAGTGATAGCTCCCGGGTATTTTGTAAAATATATTGTTTCCATTTCTTTCATGATATCATCAGGTACAGTAAGCGGCAATATCTTTTTCCAGGCTATGAGGGTATCAGACAATGCTTTACCCAAACCCCTTATATCCTTTAGGAGAATACTTTCCCAACATCTGTCACCGGCTTCTCCCAGATCTTTTATAAAGTGTTTTTCCAGATGCATCTCTTTTAATGGATCGTATCCGTCCGGTCGTGGTTTAAGAGGTACAAGATGAATAACATCAGTGAGCCAGTCGCATATATCTTTATCGACAGTTGATTGTACATAATCCGGCCAGTATCCACCATTATAGTGGAGCCTGTTCACCCCTGGAAGAAGCAACCCCAAATGGTCCTGAGAGCCGGCAACATATTCTGTTCCGGGAGGATTCTCTGCTCCAAATAAAATTTTTGCGTTCTCCAAAGGATTCCCATCGGGATATCTGTCGCCCCATATTTTTTTTGCAAAGTCACGGGAACTGGTAGCAAGTCCTGACCTGTTGTTGAAATCCATTGTAGGCCATATCTGGGCAACTACCACTGATCCGGGATGTATTTTCGAGACCCATGGCTGGTCGATCCAGCCACCTGCAAGGCATAACCTGTAAGGGAACCTCATATCCCTTTTTGTTCCTGAACTTGATCGGGCAGGCAATCCAGGTTCCGGAATTCGTTCCAGTATAATATATTCTATTCCCAGCTTTTTGCAAATATTTTCTTTGTCTGTCGTATGGCCTTCATAGTTGACAATAAAGATATCAGGCTTTATCCTTCTGAGTTCCGGTTCAAAATCGAGTATCCCGCTCCCTGAGGCAAGAAAAGCGTCGTAAACATATCTTATTGACTTTACTATATATAACCGTTCTTCCTCAGAAAAAACAGGTTTCTTACCTTTCAGTAAAAGAAGATTCTCATCTCTGCCTATACTAACATATAAATTGCCATAAGATGAGGCTGTTTTGAAAAAAGCAATATGTCCTCCATGGAGCAGATCATAACAACCGCTTACCAAAACCTTTTTACTGTTCATTATCCGACTTGGATTACTTATTAAATTTGCTTATTTCTTTCTTACTTTTCGATTCATTTAAAATCTGTTCGTTTATCCAGTCGTAAGTTTTTTTCATTCCTGTTCTGAGCGAAATTGAGGGTTCCCATCCAAGATATTTCTTTATAAGAGTATTTTCTGAATTTCTTCCCCTTACCCCTTTCGGAGCATCCAGATCATATGTCCTGTTAAGTTTATATCCGGCAATGTCTTCAACAATATCAACCAGTTCATTTATAGAAACCATTTCACTGCTGCCAAGGTTTAACGGCTCTTCGATATTACTGTACATAATATCCTGAATTCCTTTAATACAGTCATCAATATACATAAAACTCCTGGTCTGGTGGCCATCACCCCATATAACGATCTCTTTTTTCCCGGTTATTCCGGCTTCGATTACCTTGCGGCAGACAGCAGCCGGAGCTTTTTCCCTTCCGCCATCATAAGTTCCAAAAGGACCATACACATTATGAAATCTGGCAACTCTTGTCGTCAGGCCAAAATCTTCCCTGAAATGACGGCACATACGCTCACTGAACAGCTTTTCCCAACCATAACCATCTTCTGCCAATGCCGGATAGGCATCAGATTCTTTAAGTCCGGGATTATCAGGATCGGTTTGCTTATCACCATTATATACACAGGCTGAAGAGGCATAAAAGAACCTGTCAATCCCGCAATCGCGTGCAGCAATAAGAAGGTGAGTATTTATAAGGACACTTATCATACAGGCAGCTTTATTATTTTCAATAAAACCCATCCCTCCCATATCGGCAGCAAGGTTAAAGATTTCATTATATCCGTTTACAGCCTGATAACAATTTTCTCTGAGGCGCAGATCCAATACCAGGTTATCTGCTTCAGTGGAAACCTGATACCATTCATTCAGAGGTTTCAAATCAACTGCTCTCACACTATGACCATTTTTAATCAGCTCTTTTACAAGGTGTCCGGCAATAAAACCTCCCGCACCTGCCACAATAATCTTTTTCATAATATAAAAATTTATTATTTACTTACACGGTAACTTTCGCGATTACTTTAAAATGTAAAAATAACAATATTATTTGCTCTGCAAATTCATTTCGGAAAAAATTTGATTTTTCAAAGAACTAGCAAACGCGCACAAACGGAATACCAAGTATGTAAGAAAGTTTATTCAGCTTATTGGCAATGTGGCCCACGCCGATGGCACAATGATGAGCCGGTCCTTGTTTTGACCAACGGTTCATGAACTCTTTTGCACCAATTGAAAACCTGTATCGGCTGTTCGTATTCCCAATTTCGAGCACAGGTCCAGGTACTGACTCACCTTCGGCGACAAGTAGAAATATCCCCTCTTTATTTTCAACCACGGAAAGTAGTGTGACAGCTCCATACTTTACAGTCATCTGGATAGACAATCCTTTACCTGGTTTTCCATGAAAGACTGGCAGCGGAACCAGTTTTACCTGTCCCTCAGCCATGGCAAAGTGAGCCGGACCATCGTGTCCCAGCATAATTACATCATCTTTGAAATCCATCAGGTAAAATTCTGAAAATGATCCACCAGCTCCAAATTCGGCCATGATTTTCATTGCTTGCGCATTTTTCACTTCACATTCGCCAGCTACGGGAATGTTTTTTCCTGTCAGTAGTGTATTTCCGGCAATGACTGATGTAGCGATGTTTTCATATTCGTTACCCGATACGCCTTCGTAGTAATAGGCCATCGAACCAAGATTATGGGCCGCTACGATCTTGTCAAGCGATACGGATGTCTGTGCTGCGCGTACAATTTCATCCTTCCCGCATTCCGGATTTACCTCAAATACGGTTTGAAACTCGTTGACCTTGGCATCTATTTCTGCACTTGAAGCTTCATCCCGGTATTTCTTAAGTTCACACATTTCAAGTAGCTCAATATGGGTCCCGAATATGGCAGATTGTTTGGTGAGGTCGGTATAAACATCCAACATTCCACAGTAATAGTGCCCCAAAACTCCGAGACGGTTTTTGCGCATGGCAACAGCTACCCTGGCAGCTTCAGTCCATTCCTGAATTTCATGCCAGGCATCATTATCTTGCAGATAGCCAGTTACTAAATCGTACCGGATGTCCGAGCGGTTGAACACGCTAGCTATTTCGGGAACCGAGCAGGCCTGGCAATGCTCGAGCCATACTCCGGTCATTTTTCCCTGGTCGCCCAACTGATTGAAGCTCTTATAGTCGAGCTGGGCAACCGGTTGCAGGTTGAGAATAATCACAGGTACTTTCACTTTCGCTGCCACGGGCAAAACAGTAGATGAAAGGGCATACGTGGATACATATAAAAAGAGTATTTCCACATCACTGCTCTTTAATAATAATGCAGCATCCTTTGCTTTCATGGGATTGTCAACCATGCCTGCATCTATTACTTCAACGCCATAGGCGGCAATCCTGCTTTTAATCTGTTCCTGATATGCTTTCAGGTTGTCATGTAGTCCTTTGAATTGTCCCCAGTATGTATCCAGTCCAATTCCAAATAAACCCACTTTTGTCATTTTCAATAAATTAAGTTCTTTAAAAATATGTTATTCTATTAAAAAACAGATAGAAGTAAAATTAAGTTTGTTTTACGAAGTTATTTATTTACCCTGAAAGAATACTTACCCGACCCGATATTGCATATGAGTTGTCCATTTCCCTTTTTCAAAACCTGAACATCGGAAGTTTTCCCTAATACTTTGCCCCCTTCTGTAACGGTCGACGTTTCAGTTACAGGAAGGAACACTATTGCTGATGAATTGGCAGGAATTTCAACGTTAATAAGGGTAAATTCCTTTTGTTTTTCCCAGTTGCATATAATTAGTCCATAAGGTGACTGATACGAAGTGTTTGCAAAATTAATATCGCCAACCATTTCAGGCTTTATAAGTATTTCTTTGAAACCATAGAAATTTGACTGTTGATCAATTCCGCCTAAGCTTGCATAAAACCACTCCATCAGGTGGCCTAACATCATATGGTTGTTAGAGGATATTTCATTTGCTGCCCAGGATTCTGTTAATGAAGTTGCTCCTCTTTTTAACTGAAAACCATATCCGGGAACATCATCGCGTGCGTTCATTTCGAATAACAACTGTGATTTTCCGTTTTTTGTCAGAGCCTCAATAAGGTAATGAAATCCAATATCTCCAGCGGTGAGGGCCTTATTGCCGGTAATGATCGAATCAACCAGGTTATTTAGAACCTGCTCTTTGATCTTATCATCAACCAGTCCAAAACAAAGGGGCATCGACATGGCTGTCTGGCTTCCGGTTGAATATACGTTGGTTTTAGTATTTAAGAATTTATTATTGAAAGCTAGTTTCACTTTCTCTGACCAATCAAAATAAAAGCTTTTCTCCTGGTCTTTATGGAGTATTTCTGCCATTTGTGCGAGCAATTTAAGATCGTAATAATAAATTGCGGTTGCCGTAAGCTCGCGTGGAGTGAGCTGTGCCGGTCCGAGATCTTTAGGCCCCAGGTCGTACCAGTCACCAAGGCCGTACGAAAGAATATGATTATTTGCCTTGGTTCCCAAATATTTTACATAACGGGTCATCATGGGCCAGGCATTTTCCATAACCGATTGATCGCCATACCATTTATGGACCAGCCATGGTAAAATAACAGAAGCGCTTCCCCATTCGGGAGAATCACGGAAGCCATCTCCAAATGGCACATATTCCGGAGCGATATCTGGCACGAGGCCATTCTCCAATTGAGAATCCGACATATTGTTCACAATCTTTTTGTACAGGTGCAAAATGTCGAAATTATAATTCACGGAATTCCCCATCAGAAAAGTTTGTTCGAGCCATCCCAGTTTTTCCCTATGGGGACAGTCAGTAACTATACTTTGGAAGTTGCTTTTTATGGCCCAGTTTATTAAGGTATAGATGCGGTTAAAAAGTTCGTTTGAGCATTGAAAAGAACCATTCTGCGGACTGGAGTTTCGGGTATGCAGTAAACTTAAAGAAATAACCTCAGGAAGTTCGCCTGGTGATTTGGATGTATCGGGGATTGCTCCTTCAACCATTACATAGCGGAAACCATAATAGGTAAATTTCGGCCTCCAGGTTTCAACTCCGTCTCCTTTGAGGGTATAGTTAAAATAGTATGGCTCTCCGCTGGCTTTCTGATTAATTTCTTTTTGAGGTGTAAGTAATTCCCCTGGAATGAGTTTAATTACCTGTCCTTTTTTCCCTTTAACCTTCAATTCAATAATACCTGAAGCATTTTGACCAAAATCGTATAAATATTTTCCGGTTTCATTCTTTTGGATAGCCTTTGTATTAAATGTTTCCTCTACAGAAACTGAATAATCCTGTTCAGCCCTAAGAGTCCCTTTTGGCACGCGTGGAAGGATTGCTGCTTTCCAGGTACGATCATCGAACCCTTGTCTCTCCCAGCCTTTTTGCTCGAGCCGGGCATCGTAATCTTCACCACCGTAAATACTGGAATAGGTAATTGCCGAAGGAGCTGTTTTCCAGTCAGTCCCGGAAACAATATTTTCCTCTGAACCATCGGAATAGGTGATCTTTAGTTTGCATATCATCTTAGGCATGCCATAAGCAATAACCAGTTTCCAGTACCGCTCGCGGTTAATATTATAAAAACCGTTGCCAACAATCGCTCCAATAACATTTTCCCCTGTCTCCAGGTTTTTAGTTACATCATATGTATTATATAAAATAGTTTTATCGTAACTTGTCCATCCGGGAGTTAAAAAGCCATTCCCTGTTTTTGTACCATTCATGTAAACTTCGTATTGACCTAACCCGGTGATAAAAAGACTGGCAGAGGCAATTTTCCTGCTGAGTTCAAATTCTTTTCTGAACAAAGGAATAACAGGCCTCTGCAATGCTTTATTCCCTATATTGTTTTGAACTGAGGCCATGCCAGGGACAACCTTCATGGAATCTGGTAAATCTTCATAGCCTATCCATTGGGCGTTGCTCCAGTCGCCCGCGTTCATCAGCCCCATTCCCCAGGTTGCTGTTTCGCTCCATCCTGTAGTTTTGCCCGAATCATCCCAAACCATTACCTTCCAAAAATAGCGTTTTGAGGATTGTAACGGTACTCCCTTATATGGAATAAGGATAGACGCGCTTGAGTTAATTTTTTTACTGTCCCATACATTTCCAAGTTCAGCAGAAAGTTTATTGGGATTGTCGGATACGATTATCCGATAGGCAGACTGTTTAAAATTTCTGATTTCTGATTGTATCTGCCAACTTAAAACAGGATGCAGAACATCAATACCCAGGGGGTTGATGAAATTTTCACATTTCAGGTTTGTAACCTTTATGTAATTCTTTTCTTGTGTATTCGCAGTAAATGCAATGATTACCAGACAAATGGTTACTAAAAATTTCATGGGTTTTTCTTTAAATTTAAAACTAAGGTGTTACTGATGAGAATTCCATCCTGACAGGTCCGATCAACCCGGAATTTGTTCTTCCAACAAACATTGAAGGTGTGTTCAGATAATGGTTCCCAAGGGTATTGTACACCAGTATTTCAATCCGGTTTTCACCAGGTTGCAGCTTGCCCATGAGATCAAACTTCCAGGGAGATGAAACTTTTGAGCCGACTGATTTCCTGTTAATAAATACTTCAGAAGAGGATACCACTTTACCCAGATCAAGTATGATCTGGTTAGAATTGATTTGTGCTGAAGTGAAATTAATCGTTTTACGATACCACATTCCTCCCGAATATGTTTTTAATGATTCGTTTTCGTTTAGATTCCCCAACTGAATTTTCCCCTTTGAACATTCAAAAAGAACGGGTTCCGGAACAGTTGCTCCTCCATGGTAACCAGCAGTTTGTTCTATTTTAAGTGCAATGGACGATGAATTCATTATGCCACCAGGAAAAACAATTTTCCAAACAGGGATTTTTACATCAACAAACCTTTCGGGATTCGATTCAATCTGCGTCGCCAAAACCTCATTTCCGGCAGCCCATACTTTTGGCCTCGAAATAGATTGAACGAACATTGATTGAGCTCCCGGAGGTGCCACAAACCTATACCATCCGAATTCTCCTTTTGATTGTGAAAAGCAATTAAAAGCAAGTACGGATGGTTTAAGGTACCATTCTGTCGCGAGTTGAACTGGCTGTTTCCATTCTGGGGTTAGTTGGTTATCTTCGAAAACAAAATACCCACGACCCACAGCACTATACTTCAGGATAACAGGATTGCTACCTGATTTCAATTCAACTAAATTCTGTCCGTTTGGTATTAAAGCATGATTCAAATAGACTTTTACTGGTAATAATCCTTCCTTGCTAATTTTTGCCTGCATTTGTTTTGGTGCTGAAACGGTCGACCACAAATAATAAACTGAACCTCCTTTTTCAGCTCTAAGAGGATAAACAGGTGCAGATTTATTTGACTTATCTATCTTCCCAAAAGAAACAAGTTCATTATTAACATTGCCTTTTAACCCATGGTAGCCCTGATGGCCGGCATCATCTTTCAATCCCCATCTCCACGAGAATTCATAGGGCTTCCAATAATAACTTTGTCCGTTGATCTCAATTGGCTGGTCAGCATTAATTTGTTCGAGAGCAGACAGTTTTGATTCGATGGCTGTAAAATCAGCCTGATCCGGCAGTGGTCCAAGTTTCCAGAATTGCTGGCCGTATGATACCGTTTCTGTTGTCCATTTGCTATCATCAAAACCCGGATTTTGACAATCCTGAGTTGTGGAGGATTCAAGGGCATATTTCATCTTCCATACTTCAACACCCAATTTGCCATCGAAGGCTGGTAACCGGTAATCACCATATTTATTATCGAGGGTAGGCTTCAGTTCAAACTCCCAGTTGTTATCAATTACGAATGTATCTATCTTACTCATCAACTCAGCTTCCGGTTTTTCAATTTCAGGTTTACCGGCACTGAAAACGATCAGTTGAGGTTCAGTCTTTTCCAATGGAAGCTGAATAGTTGTTCCATCTTCGGAAACCGATGAAACTTTCAGCGGTCGTACTGTCCCGTCCCATGGATTCCACAGTTCCACCTTTCCTGAACTTCTGAAGAAACATGTTGTCCCCTTCGGCACGCCGTAGACAAAATACAGGTCGCGTTCGCCCAATTTGCGATGCAGGATGTGTGAAGTTATATCTTCTGAAAAAACTTTAAAATCAGGCTGAATTAATTTGGCTATCTCATTTTTAACCTGAAGTGGACTATGGATAAATAATCCTGTTCCATCGGTTTTGCTTTTTTGAGAATAAACCTTTAAGGAGTCATACTGCTCAGAATAAGTGGTCCCAAACATCTCTCTGATCATGGCTTGCAACTTCTCATCGTTTCCGCCAATTCGTTCGCTGGCTTCAGGAAGTGAACCAACTGCCATCACAATTCCACCTGACCGATAGAATTCCAATGCTTTTTCAATGGTAGAATAGCGCACTGCCGACAAGGAAGGCAATATCAAGATCTTATACTTTTCGCCGCTGACCTGTAGTTCCTTATCCTGAATCTTACACCGGTTCAATGATTCAAAATCCATAAAATCAAAATCTATTCCCGAGGGATAAAGATTTTCGGCAAGTGTAAATGCAATATTTGTTGATTTTTCTCCTTTGAGGTTCGCTTCGGTTGGTGCAACAGGATAGATTATTGCCACATCGCAACGATGGCGACCCTGCGATAAAATATAGCTTAAGCGTTCAGAACATTTTAAGAAATCACCCATATTGGCCCAGTAAGGTTGGCGAAAATGATTGTCAGGAGCAGCCCATTCCCACCAACTGCCGTGGGTGGAATAATATAGTCCATGCAAGCTGAGTAAATTATGGCCCATTGCAAAATCAGTAAAAGTAGCATCAGCGACTTCCTCACTACTGGTTCCCCATCCACTGCCGTAGTATCCTTCCAACCATGTTCTCGGACGTTCATAAAGGTGAGCAATTGAACTGGCAACCTTTGCTTTCACAATGTCTTTGCCTAAGCCAGGCTGGTCGCATCCGGGACCCGACATCCAGCGTTGGGTACGGAAATAATCGCCGAATTCTGTCACATCTTTCCCACGTCCGCCATGATCACATCCGAAGAGCATTCCCCGGCTGGTATGCCAGTCATAAACCGGTTTAAAAAAACCTTCTTCCGTAAGGGCTACCATCACATCGTTGTAATCGAGTCTGATTTTGTAAGATCTGGGGCCCATATCTGCAAAAAGGGAGGAAAGTTCAGGCAAAATTTTGTAACCTTTCCGCTTCTGAAATTCTTTCGCAAAAGTTTCATTCCACAAAAAGCCTCTTATTCCGAAGTTTAATTCATCGGAGAAAAAGAAATTCAAACCTTTACCACTTTCGCCTGGGCAATGATCTTCGAACCGCTGATAAAACTTTTCTACTACCTTTTTACCGCTTAACGGATTCATCGGATCGAAAGAGGCTATTATGGTTATTTTCGAAACCAAAATTATTCTCCAGCTACCTGAAGGAACTTTCCAGCTGAGTTCCGAATTCCTGATCATAGATTTAAGATCAATTGAGCCGGATGGCGACAACCTCCCGTTTTTGCTCCGATAAGCAGTTGCAGTGAGGATATTGTCTGAAACAACAGTTTTAAAATCCTGATTACCACTAACGGCAAATTGTTTTGACTCGAGTTTTACACCGTGAAGTTGAGGATTTTCCTTCAGCATCTCATCGATAAACCAACCTTGTCCAGCAGCCCCGAGCGTGTAGTCACTCAAGCTGACCGACATATCGCGTTTTTTGGCTTCTTCCAAAAACCATTGGAACAGTTTCCACCATTCGGCGCTGAACAAGGCTGGCTGACTTGGATAAGTAAGTCCATAGCTTTCGCCACCTTTATCGGTATGGCAGTAATTGATCTGCAAGCCGGTAATACTATTGTCCTTTAACTGATCCATTTGTGATAGGAGTCGCTACTTAGTTAAAGTATCGCCAAGCCACCAGTAAAATGATACTTCCCCATAGCCTTTTGGAGGATTTTTAAAACCAGGAAGTACGTCCAATTTCGGTGAACGGTCTGGAAATCCGGGAGGAAGCGGTTGAGTATTTTGCCCGGAAACGGAAAAACTGATTAACAGAAAAAAAACGAGTTTTAATAATCTGGTTATCATTTTCATAATTTTTAAATTCATCATCCAAATTTATTTATTTAGCGGTTTGTATTGGTTATGGCAAGGCAAATACTTGAATAGTCAGTAAAAATATTTACTTAAATCGGACTTACTTTCTGTATAAATTGAACCGCCCAAGGGCATTTATCGATAGTATTCTATCTAATCTGACAGGCATTACTTAATTGAAATGCAAATTAAAATAATTTCATTCAGGTATTAAAAGGGCAGATTCAAACTAATTGAACCTGCCCTGATTTCTATGCCTCTATATTATTAATATCAACTTTTAAATAAGCCTACGAGACGAAATGATTAATACCCTGGGTTCTGCACCAAATTAGGATTCCGGTCAGTTTCACTTAATGGGAATGGGAATAGATAGTTTTTTGCAGGATCAAACTTCCTGGGAATTCCACCCGGATCCAGAATTGTTGGTATGACTGTTTTAGCAGTTTTCCATCTTTTCAAATCCAGATATCTAAAACCTTCCAGTCCAAGCTCAACCATTCTTTCGTGCCTGATACGAGTTCTCATACCAGCTTTATCCAAACCAGCCGGTAATGGCGGCATATTTACACCCGGTCTGGCCCTTACAAGATTTGCCGTAGGAAGTCAGGTTATTAAACCTGATAAGGTCGGGCGTCCATTGCCAGCCATCGACATGGGCAAACAATGGGGCATAGGAACACATGTATACCACATCGGCGTTGCGCTCAAGTCCGGTCATAAAAGCCGCTTCTGACAATGCACAATCCCAATTGTTTTTATTGTTGGGACTAGTAGTGGATTGGCTTTGTGCAGCATATTCGCCGGCAAAAACCTTATAACCTTTGCGGTCATAATTATCGTACCGGGTTGCGTTCTCATGAAACCATAAAAGAGGACGGTAATAATGTTCATCCACAACAAATGGATTTAGTTTTTTTAACGCCTCTGTGCATATTTAAAAAGCTCATCGTCAGGACCAGGACCAGTACCTGAAACAAGTTTGATGTCAGGATATTTTGCTTTTATTGCTTTTTCAAAAAGGCTGTATCTTTCAAAAGATTGCGGCCCCCATTGTTCATTACCAATGCCCAGCATTTTCATGTTAAAATGGGCAGGATGTCCCATCTGGGCCCTTATTTTACCCCATTTCGTTTCTGGTGTGCCATTGGCAAACTCAATCAGGTCCAAAGCATCCTTTATGTATGGATCAATTTGGTCAAGTCCTGCGACCTCTGCACTATTAGACTGGCAGGCCATACCACAGTTCAATATAGGAAGCGGTTCGGCTCCTATGTCTTCTGCGAGTTGAAAATATTCAAAAAAACCAAGGCCAAATGACTGGTAATAATCTGGCGTTTGAAGATGGACAAACTCGGTATTCCATCTGTTTACAATCAATTGTCTGTTTTTGACATTCCCGATTGTCTTCTTCCATTGGTAACGGCTTTTCAGGTCGTAACCCTCAACAATACACCCTCCCGGGAATCTAATAAATTCGGGCTTTATATCTGTTTTTTCCACTCTTTCCCACCGGGAGTTATTGATGTTTCACCGATTTTTTCTCCTTTCTCACTAACAAGTTCGATCCTTAATTTTATATTGCCGCCAAAAGGCAGAGATGCCAGAATTGAAAAATTATACTTGTTATTCTGCTTTATTCACATACCCCTGAAACCGGAATTTGTTATAGATAATTTACCCGTACCCTCATTAAGCATAATGCGGGCAAACCTGGGATTGTTCTCATCTAATTCACTCCTATTCTGAATTACAAAATGCGATGAATCCTTGCTGGCAGCATCGACTTTCCAGCCGGTGCGGGGCTTGTAAAATTCGAATGATCTGTTCTTGACAAGTTCCGCATAGATACCTCCATCAGCACCGAAATAGATATCTTCAAAGAAAATACCCCACATGGTAGTTTGAATGGCTGCCCCGGGCTAGTCGATCTTGACAATGATAGGCTGAGCGGTTTGAGAAATCAATGGCGCTGAAATCACTAAACCTGCAAAAAGCAGAAAATAAACAGCGATACTACGTTTCATATTTAAAATTTTGATGGATTAGTAATTCTTTGGCCAGATTTATTTCTTAATCTTGATTTCTCTGCCGAAGTACTGAATAAGCTCACCCTGTTTTGCAGGTTCAATTCCTGTTCCGTTTTTCCCATTCACCCATACAATTTTGAACGTCCTGGTTTGGAGCATTCCTGGGAAATCACCCTTTCGGTCCTTAATTGTTAGTGTTTTCCCGGTTTCATCCCAGCTCATACCAATTGTAGAGTATTTGCCCAATTCGTAATTGTAAGTGTCATTTTCATCCTCATAGAGAACAAACTCAGCATTCGCACCTTTGTAGATTCGGATCTCAATCGGATCTGCAGCTTTTTCGGTAGCATATTGAAGATAAGGTCCCATCGGAATGATCGATCCTGCTTTTACATACAGCGGAATCGTTTCGATTGGCGCTGCTGCATCAATTGTCTGTCCACCCGGTAACAACTTACCAGTCCAGAAGTCATACCAGTCAGCTGTTTTAGGAAGGTATACTTTCCTGGTTTTTTTGAAATTTTTATTCCCTGGAAGTGAGTACATACGCTCTGTTACCGGGTTAACCAGGAAAGCTGGACCGAACATATATTGGTCAGGAATTGATTTGATTCCGGCATCTTCCCTGAAATCGAAAGCGAGCGAACGCATGATAGTATATCCCTCATTGGTTACTTTCCATGATAGAGAATATATGTACGGAAGAAGACGATAACGCAGATTGTCGTAGTTCAGCAAAATAGATTTTGTAGAAGCATCCCAGTTATCGGAGAATAAAGCACGCTCACCTTTCCCGTGTATTCTGAAAATGGGGCTGAATGCTCCAAACTGAAACCAGCGTGTAAATAACTCACGGTTACTTGGAGCTGACCAATTGGGTGCCTGCCAGTGGAAATGGTAACCACCAATATCGGAAGTCCAGTAAGGAATTCCTGATGCGCATGCGTTAATGCCCTGGGGAACCTGGTTCCTGAAAGCATTCCAGGTACAGGTAATATCTGACGACCATAACGTAGCTGCATTTCGTTGCTGACCCGAAAACGCCTGACGGATCAGAAAAAAAGCTCTTTTGTCCTGAATATCCCTTCTCCAGTTTTTATACAAACCGGTGGCATGCATTAAAGAATATGTATTCATATAATCAATACCACGTCCAATAGCAAAATGGCTTTTTCTCCGGGCATCAATATCGCCTCCGTTATCCGGTTCGCACTGGTCAATCCACCATGCGTCCCATCCATACCGTCCTACCAGACTGTCGTTGGCTTGTTTCCAGTATAATTCCCTGGCCTGTGGACTATGGGCATCATAATAGCTGTCAAGGATATGAGTCATTGCGTTATCCCACAGGATATCGGTCATTCCACCCGAATGAGTCATCTGATCGAAGGTGTTTGTTCCTTTTGAGAAGACGGGCCAGATTGAGATCATGGCATGAATATTTGCTTTATGCAATTCATCGACCATGGATTTTGGATCGGGATATCTCTCGGGATACATAACATGTGAGCCAATAACATTTGGTTCCCAGTAGAACCAGTCCTGAACAATGCAGTCAACAGGAATCTTATTATTCCGGTATTTATCCTTAACCGATAAAACTTCTGCCTGGCTTTTGTACCTGTCCTGCGATTGGAAAAGTCCAAGCGACCATTTAGGGAACATCGGTGCTGCACCGGTGGCAATACGATATGCGGAGATAATATGGTCAAAATCGGGACCGTAGATAAAATAATAATCAATCATATTGCCGCTTTCCGATACATATCTGAATTTGGTATTTGCAGCCTCAGCACCAAAGAAATTTGAAGCTGAGTAGTTGTCCCACATAATACCATAACCTTTTGTGGAGAGAAGCACAGGGATTGCTCCAGTCATGTATTTAATAGTCATATTCTGGTTACGTCCTTTGTAGTTAATCGAAAGCGAATCTTCGGGGTGGCATCCCAGGCCGTACAGCGATTCATCAGCAGGAGACTCAAACTGGGTAGTGCAATTGTAAACCGGAATCCCTGCAACTGTCGCAGCTGTCATTGTCTTTCCCTGAAACCCATCTTCGCTAAGAATTATATTCCCGCTCAGATCTGTATACTTTATGGAATTATTTAGTTTGTTTACTATTACCTTCAATTTAGTTATGGTAATAACAATTTCACCGGAACTCTCAATTACAGTGAATCCGGGAGTGTCTTTCCATTCATTGATAACGACCAGAGAGGGTTTGTCAAGGAATATGGGAAGGGAAGTATACTTCACCTCCACAACATTATCCATACAGATTTTCACTCTCATCAATCCTTTGTCAAGTATGCAGGTGATACCATCTTTTTCTTTTGTAAATGATACAACTTTTGCCTGAACTGTTACAATAGCAATAACCAGCGCAAAGGCGCACATCAATAGTTTAGATTTTAAAGCAGAAAGTTTCATAGTTAAGTTTTAAGTTTCTTTGAAATAATTGTTTATCAATTTTGGTTGATTTTTCTATTGTATCAATTCTTTCACTACTCTTAGAGTATTTCCGGTGTCTTCCATTTCAAAAATATGTGGCCTTGATTCCCTGTTATTTGGTGAATGAAGCACCATATATAATTTACTATCGAAACTGGTAAATACCATCGCATGTCCACCATCTTGCCCATACAAAGGTTCAGCTTGCTGGTTCCAGGGTCCTGCGAGTTTTCCGGATTCCGATATTGAAATTCCTTCAGTATAGCCTCCTGCCCCGCTACTGGCCCAGAGCATATATAGTTTTCCTGTTTTGCCTTTATAAAGGAAACATCCATCAGTTACATTGCTCCCCATTTTTTTATCGGATTTGCTCCATGAAGCGTCTGCTGCATGGAACATAGTAACAGGTTCCCCGGCAGTTTCAGATAAATCATCTTTAAGCCTTACATAACATATTGCGCCGTTTGTAATCTGAACCCACTCATGGCAGAAAACCAGATATGGAATACCGTCCTCAAGCCATAAAGTGGCATCTAGTGCCATCATATCGATGGGAGTGGTCGAATGATTCTGAAAAGATTTGAAAGGTCCGGTAATTGAATCTCCACCAAGGATCTGGGAACCTCTTGTTACTCTCGGATACCAGTCTCTCCATTGTTCCTGCAATTTGTTATTGGTATCAAAGGTCAGGAACAAATAATATTTTCCCTTATACTCATGCAGTTCAGGAGCCCAGATACTAACTATCGGAATATTACCCCAAACATCTTTAGGAGCATCATATATAACTCTGGGTCCATACCAATTCAGAAGATCTTTACTGGTGTACAATCTTACACCCCTCCATCCCGGACCAACCATGTAATATGTTTTAGTAACCGGATCGGGGTATATACATACATCTCGCAAATGTATATCAGCCAACCTGATATTGGCCGGCGGCTTTATCTGGGGCTGGCCTGTAACGCCTGATTGAACTGACAATCCTGTCAGAATCAGTATTATTATAAGAAAGTTTCTCATATCGAACAAATTCTTTATTACCAGAACATAAGGGGAAAACTGAAGTAAAAACCTGCGGCAAAAAACAAATGATAATTTTTCTACCAGGCTATTTCGACCTTTTCTCCTTTTTTCAGCGAGATCTGCTTTTGCTTTCCACTACTGATCAGGGTAGTTTTGCCATCTGCCTTAGCATAAACAATTACCTTTTTTAATGTCTTTTGTGCCCAATCCATCGAAATCTCATAGCCACCCCGGGCGCAGATCCCTTTTACCGATCCGCTTTCCCAGGCATCAGGCAGGGCAGGAAGAAGTTTAATTTCATTTTCCGAGGACTGTACAAGCATCTCAACAACTGCAGCTGCCCCTCCAAAATTACCGTCTATCTGGAAAGGTGGATGAGCATCAAATAAATTTGGATAAGTTCCTCCACCGGAAGAGTAATTTGGATCAGTACCTTTGGGAGCAACATATCTCAATAATTCACGGTACATTTTATATGCATGGTTACCATCTCCTAACCGTGCCCACAGATTGATGCGCCAGCCTTTCGACCATCCTGTTGTCTGATCTCCTTTGATCTCAAGCGTCCTGCGACAGGCATTGGCCAGCTCAGGGGTAAGGACAGGGTCAATTGAATGGCCCGGATAAAGCCCGAAAAGATGCGACTGATGACGATGCTGCGGATCTTCATCTTCCCAGTCATAATACCATTCCTGAAGATTGCCTTTTTTACCAATCTGGTAAGGATGCAACCGAACAACTGCATTTTCAAGTTTTGTTCTGAAATCCTGATCAATGTTTAAAATTCGTGAAGCTTCAATAGTCTGGGCAAAACACTCCCTGATCATTGCCAGATCTGCAGTACCACCATAAAATGTTGCCCCGCGATATCCATCATTTGAAACATATTTATTCTCCGGTGAGGTTGAGGGAGAAGTGATCAGTTTCCCATACTTGTCCTCCACCATCCAATCGAGACAAAACTGTGCTGCACCCTTCATCATGGGATAGCCATTGTTTTTAAGAAAATCAACGTCCTTTGTGAAAATATAGTGCTCCCATAAATTTGTGCTCAGCCAGGTTCCCCCCATATTCCAGTTGGCCCAGACCGGATCGCCCGATCCAAAGTTACCAACCGGATTACTCATAGCCCAGATATCGGAATTGTGACATGTCACCCAGCCTTTGCAGCCATAGAAAGTTCGCGCAGTGACTGAACCAGTAACTGACAAATTTCTGATGAAACTCAATAAGGGCGAAATCATCTCAGTAAGATTGGTATTTTCAGCCAGCCAGTAGTTCTCTTCGACATTGATATTAGAGGTATAATTGCTGCTCCATGGAGGACGAATGTAAGGGTTCCAGATTCCCTGCAAATTGGCGGGAACTCCCGGAGTGCGCGAACTGCTGATCAGAAGATATCGCCCATACTGAAAATAGAGTATTTCCAGATTCTTATCCTCTTTGCCTTCCGCATAACGTTTGAGTCTTTCATTGGTGGGCAGATTTGGAGCATCTGTTTTCCCAAGATTAAGAATCACCCTGTTGAAATATTTCCTGTAATCGGCTAAATGAGCCGATTCCAACTCCTGAAACGATTTCGGAAAAGCCTTATCCAGCTGATCCATGGCCAGTTTCTCGTCATTAACCCCATTGGTTACAGGATCATTGTCGAATCCATTGAAGCTAGTGGCAGTGGAAACATATATCACAGCTTCGGAAGCGCCTTCCACGCCAAGAGTATTACCCGAAGTTACAGTCTTGCCGTCGCTGCTCCTGATTTTTATTAAAGCAGAAAAACGAGTCCCCTTTTTTTCATTGAACACTACTGAATCAGGAACATTTCCCAAATAGTTTGGAGCTGCATGTACAGGAGCATATCCTTTTGCTTTCAATACAGAATTCTCGACAGCTGTATTATATTTCAGAAGGCTTTCAAAGCGGATGTTAAAATTTAATGCGGCTTTTTTCGAGCTTGTCAGCTTTATGATCATTGCCTGATCAGGATAAGAGATGAAATATTCCCGTGTATAAGTTACACCGTCAATGTCATATTTCTCTTTTGAAACAGCGCTTCCCATATCCAGTTCACGATAGTAATTCTGAGGTTCGCCGGCATTTTTAAAATCGATAAATAAAGTTCCAAGCGGGCAGTATGATTCAGAGTATTTACCCTGAAGCTTGTGCTGTAGCTGGTCGGCTGTTTTATAATCATCCTTTTTTAGAGCTTCCCTGATAGCAGGAAGGTTTTTGTATGCCTCCGGGTTCATATTTGCATCTACAGGACCACCCGACCATAATGTTGCATCATTTAAATATATTTCGTCTGACTTCACACCTCCAAATACAGATGCACCCATTTTACCATTTCCCAGCACCAGACTTTCTTCGAAATATCTGGCTGGTTGATTGAACCATAATGTATTGGCAGATTGGGCAAAAACTCCTGTTCCAATAAATATTAATGAAACTATTAACGCAATAAATTTCTTCATATCCTTACATTTTTTTAGTAATAATTACCAACAATAATCTCATCTTCAAACAATTGCATTATTTTATACAATGGTTGTATTTAATTCTGTTTTGAATCAACCAATATAAAAACTGCACTCCAGGCAGGAATGGTAACAATTATCCCTTTGGAGGTAGGTGCCGACCTTGCCTTAAGGTTTACATAATCAGAAGGACCTCCGGCAACACCAGAAGGTCCCGATCCATTGATAAGTACTTTTCTTGAAAACTCGCCATTATCGTTGCTGCCTTCCATTGAATACCAGTAGAAACGATCGCCCATCCTGAAATTTTCGAACTTAACCTTAACATTCTGTGGTGTTGCTGAAGTATTTAGAAGAGTCACATTTCCCTGGCCGGAAGCATAGGTAGAACCATATGCCTTCACGTTTGCATTTCCGCTTACTGTTGCATCAACTAAACGGTCGCCAATACATTTCTGGAAAAAGTACATATAAAAAAATGATGGACGTGGACTCCAACGTACAACTCCCGGTTCATCACCGGCACTGAAAAGACCGTGATCATTACCATTGTCCCATCCGTTGTATAAATCCCACCGGGCAGTCAGTCCAAATTTATTTTTCAGGGCTTCAGCCTGGACAATTACTGCAAAAGTTCCGCTGGTATTTGAAACCTGCTGCTTCGAATCCTTTGCCCACATATTCCATTCCGATAAAATAATCGGCTTAACGGTACCGTTATTCCTTTCAAGTTCACTTTTCATAAAAGAGATCATCTGACCAGGAACTGTTAAGGCCGAACTTAATACGGTAATTGCATTTGAATTTTCACCGTAAGGTGTGATATAATTATGACCTATATAAAAGTCAGGTATATTATTCGCTTCCGGAATCATAGTTGAATTCCATGTCTGGGTGGTTGTAGTCTGCCACGATTGAGTCGGTGATTCCTGCATCACTGCGCCCACGTAAATGGTTTTTCCGGTCTGAACAGCCGCTCTTTTCATCGAATCAGCAAATACCTTAAAATGCTTAGCATAGAGATCTCCTGTCAGGTATTCCGGTTGTCCGTCTTTATTTGCAGCCACATCAATAAGGTAACCCCACTCCCAATCTCCATAATTTTCGTTTCCTATTTCCCAGTATTTAGTCCGTCCGTTATCGTAACGTACCCAATCAGCAGCTAAATGAGCAGCTGAAGCGACCGGATCAGTACCTGTTCCATATCTTGCATAGCCATAATTAATAGTAATGAGACCCTCGCTGTTACTCTGTTGCAATACAGAATAATAATCATCAACAGTCGCTTTCCAGCTATCATCCGACTTACCATAAGAATACAAAGAACCCGTCTGGTAAGTGCCATCAGCTTTCCGAAGTCGAACGGGAGCATCGGACGGAGGCTGGTTTTTATCACAATTCCAGAAATACACATCACTTCCGCTACCGGCAGGAAAACGGATCACATTTGGTTTGAGATTCTTCAAATGATTGATAAATACCGGTTCATTATACATCCTCGACATCCAGTTATTGGCATTGTGTCCGAAGATAGTTGATGGTATTTTTGTGATAACATTTGCTGCATCCACAGTGACTATGGTTCCTGAACTGGAGGCAATAGTTCCTTCAGTGAATTGAGGAGCAACATAAGTCCTGGGTTGCCAGCCATCCAAAAATATTCCCATTGTAGAGGCAACAGGAGGATCAACAGGATCTACAATAGTTGAGTCATTTGTTCCAGGGTCCTCAGTAACCGGAGGTACATCATGTTTTTTAGAACAGGAAAGAAGAAGCAGAACCAGGAAACTTAGAATTGCTCCGATAAAAGGATACTTTTTAATTCGAAATATCCGGATGATTAATAGTTGTATTTTCATATTAAATAAACTCGTTATCAGAGCATTTGTTTTATCTGGGTTCAAAATAAGCGATCGAACGGCTTCAACTGTCAGGGCAATATACTATTTCAAAACCTTAATTCTTATAACTGTAAATGAGTTTTGTTCAAGTACCGTATTTACAGTTTTCCCTTTGAGTATAATCTCACTTTCAACAGGACTTATCAGGGTTGGTTGTTCCAGCGAATTGACCTTATTGAGATCTTCACTTTTCAGAACTATCGTTTTAGCTTTTGTCCCCATCTTTTTAGAGCTTTTAAGAATGATATCAGCGGTCTGAGCCTTCGGTCCCGAATTTACCAGTTTTAGGATAATTTCATTTGAATTTTTATCGTAAGCGGCTGAAGCAAATAGTCCATTTTGTCCTGTCAAAGGTTTGTCTTCCCTGAGCATTGGCAAAACCTCTGTTCCCTTATTATTGGAAAACAATTTCTGAACATAATAATTGGGCGTTCCGAATGATCTCAGATTATCATACCAGATAAGATCAGGGGTCCATTGCCATGCATCCACATGTGCAAAAAGCGGCGCATATGAACACATATACACCACTCCGGCATTTCTTTCCAGTCCGGTCATAAAGGCAGCTTCGGAAAGGGCACATTTCCAGTTGTTCTGATTGTCGGGACTGCAGGTAAATTTGCTTTGTGCAGCATATTCACCGGCGAAAATTTTGAAACTATTACGATCGTAGTTATCATAGCGTGTCGCATTCTGAAAAAACCATTCCGGATTGGCATAATAATGTTCATCAACAATCTGGGCATTCAGTTTTTTCAATTCTTTTGAAGCATATTCAAAGTCCTTGCCTGACGGCGAAGGGCCTGTTCCGGTAACAATTCTGATATCCGGATACTTTTGCTTAATAGCTTTTACAAATACGGCATACCGCTCGATATACTGTGAACCCCATTGTTCATTACCAACACCAATAAATTTAAGGTTAAAGGGAGACTGATGGCCCATGCCTGCACGTACCTTGCCCCAATTGGAATCAGCAGGACCATTAGCGAATTCAATTAAATCGAGAGCGTCCTGAATATAAGGATCAAGCTGATCCATAGGGACAACTTCAGCTGTATTAAACTGGCAGGCCATGCCACAATTCAATATTGGCAAAGGTTCGGCACCGATATCTTCAGCAAGTTGAAAATATTCAAAGAAACCCATCCCGAATGATTGAAAATAGTCGGGAGTAAGACGATGGACAAATTCAGTATTCCACCGGTTTATAATAAGATGGCGATCCTCAATTTTACCTATTGTGTTTTTCCATTGATAGCGGTTTGCCAGATCTCTTCCTTCGACAATACAACCACCTGGGAAACGAAGGAAACCTGGTTTTAGATCGGCAAGAAGTTGCACCAGATCGTTGCGAAGTCCATCGGGGCGATTTTTCCAGGTATCCCCGGGGAAAAGAGAAACCATGTCGATGTCAACTGATCCGTTTCCTTCAAACCATATGTTCATCCTGGCTTTTTGTTCAGTTGCATCAGCCGTAAAACTTACAGAATATTTCTTCCAGTCCTTTGAATCCGGAACAATGCCGACTGTACCTATCACTTTGCCCTGAATATTAACCAGTTCTATGCGCATTTTCAGAGTGCTACCTTCCAACTGGCGGGCCAGAACCGAAAAATGATATGTCATTCCTTTTTTAATGCCCATTCCTCTGAAACCTGCGTTGGATAGTCCAAAGGAAGCTTCACCAGGAACGATTGTAATTCTTGCGTAGCGGGGATTGGCAGGGTTTGTCTCATTCCTGTTAATAATCAAGACACCTGTTGTAGTATCGGGTTTCATTATTTTCCATCCCATCAATGGTTTGGCAAATTCGAAAGAGCGGTTTTTTACCAGCTCCGCATAAATGCCTCCGTCGGCAGCAAAGTTTATATCCTCGAAGAATATTCCCCACATGGTGGGCTGGATGACTGCCTCAGGCTTTTCCACTGCGACAATTACAGGCGGATTTTTCTGTGCAATTGCAGGCATCAAAAAAAGAAATCCTGTGAAAAGCAGAAAGATAAATTTTGGTTTGCCAATTGCTATTGACCACCCAGACTTTATTAAATATTTGTTTTTTATCATGGAGGCTTTTATTTATAATCTGATATGAAAAATAATGTAATTAAGTCATTTTACCGTTAACTTATAGCACCTCAATCCCAATTAAATTTAACAACCTCTCCATTCAGCTTCCATTTTTCAGGGAACGGGTTTCCCATCCAGTCAAGAGGCTCACCTAAAGGCAAGGATTGAGATGCGAATCTGAAACTACTTTTAATTGCTTCTTTCTGAGGAGTTCCGATAGCTTCAGGCTGAGCTGAAATAAACAATGGTGTACCACTTTTAGCGACAAGTTCCATCCATTGACTGTTCTTATCCCATGGAATTCTTGTAGTGAGACCTACACAATCGGCATCGGCGCAATAGAATGTACCCTGTTGCGCTCCTCTGAAAGCTAATGTGTTTACACCCATTTTCCTGGTCCTTGCCCATTCATTTCCCGAAGTATCGTCTCCAATCCTGTTGAGTTCAAAGAGACCTGCAGCTAAATGGCTGAATGTATTACATCCGATAAGATAGGTCGCTCCGGAGGCTTCTCTTATAGCTCTGTATAGATCAAGGACAATTTCGGCATTAGTTCTGGATTTATCGTACATGCTCCAGCCGGTTTCAGTAGGCGATCCATTTTTTATCATTTCAAACCCCCACCTTCCGAAAATATCAAACGAAGTAAAATCGAATTTTACAATTTCAAAGCTCCATGTATTATAAAGCTTAAAATAGTTTTTTACTCTTTCAATATTTTCGGGAATAGATGGATCGAGAACAGGTTTATTTAGCTCTCGTCCTTTTATCATTGGCAGTAAGATACTTTTAGGATCTTTATAGCTTCCACAAAGTGGCCGGGTCCATATTCCGGGTCTCATATCCCTGCTTCTGATTTTCCGGGCAAGATTTCCTATATCACTGAATTTGCTGTTTGGTGTATTCATATTATCGCCCCAACAGCAATCATTAGGCAAGGATGGCGCCCACTCAAACCAGCCGGCGTCAATTAGTGAGAACGGACGATTTACCAATCCGTCAGCCATTGGCGCCATCATCTCTGTATGCTTCATAATCAGCTCTTCAGAGGTATTGCCGTAACTGAAATACCAGTCATTAATACCATATACGGGTTGAGCCGGCATATGTGCCTTTTCACACATTATGGATGTAAACCTCCGGAGAGCTTTGAAGGTTGATTCATCCTGAGTACTAATCATAGTAACAACCTCAGCAGCTAATAATTCACGATTGCCTAGTTCAACTCCTTTTCCTCCTGAGCGAGTATCAAGTATTAAACTTAACCTGGCATCACCGATTTGCCAGTAGCAAAATGAATTCGAACCGGTTCTGACTCCAAAACAACTGGTTTTCTTATCATTATATTCAATGAAGTACCAGGGCAAAATTTCTGAACTATATGGTTTATGCCATAAAACATCGCCATATGTCCGTTCCCATTGATCATTTAAAATATTACTTCCCGGGATTAAGGCTGTTTTCCATTGTAAAGTTAAAGCAGACAGTCTGACACCGGGAGCCCGGACTTTAATTGTGATAACACCGGAATTGTTCTTTAGATTTACAGCAATATTACGGAAGGTCCAACTATTATCACTACTTTTTTTTAAGTCGAATACTTCACCGTCTACTGATGCTGTTACTCTGTCGGGAAAATTAAGTATATTGGACTTCCTGACACGAAAAATCTTTCGCTGATGAGAATTGAGGCAAGTGATAAGCCTGTTGTCCTGATGAAATTCCTGCGGTTCATGATTTCTGGTTTAAATTGAGTTTCAATCTTTAAAAAGTAATTGCGAAAAATAATATAAATCGCTTTTCCAAACCTTGAAATCATGAACTCCTGGTTCTACATGCCAGATGTGTGGCACATTGTTTTCTTTGAGGTATTTGTGAAGCCGCTGGCTAAATGTGATCAATCTATCCTGATCACCGCATGAGATCCAAAGCAGTTTAAGTTTCTTTGCTGTTTCACCCGGATCGGGAACTAAAGCTTCCGGAGTTTTTGTATTTGGGGCTGATGAGAATCCGCCAATCCATGCGAAAATATTCAGATTGGTCAATCCGAAGTTCAATGACTGGCCTCCTCCCATAGACAAACCTGCCAGGGCCCGGCTTTCACGGTTGATTATTACAGGATATTTCGATTCAACAAACGGAATGATATCGTTGAGCAAATCCTGTTCAAAAGTTTCAAACGCTTTAACTTTTTCCGGATCAAAAATATTTTCACCCGGTCTGTCATCTTTCATAGCCCGTCCATTTGGAAGAACTACAATCATTGGCACAAGTTTTTTATCAGCGTACAGATTATCGAGAATCACTTGCGGCGCTCCATTTTTGTACCATTCCAGATGGTCACCACCAATTCCGTGAAGCAGGTAAAGCACAGGATATTTTTTGTTTGTGGTATAGCCCGGAGGAGTGTATATCAGCATTTTACGGGTCGAACCGACAGTTTTTGACGGGTATTCAACTGAATCAATCCTGCCTCTTTGAATTCCTTCCCGTACTTTATCAAATCCTCCCGGAGCTGCGGGATATGCCGGTTTATCATCAGGATTGAGCAGGATAGCAGCATTCTGACCATTCAACTGTGATCCAATAAGAAGCATTCCTGAAATAAAAATCAGGAATGAGGTCTTTACTCTTTTGCGATTACTAATTGGTTGTGTTATTTGTGACCAACTGCGGCTTTCAGTACAATTATGAGATCTGATTGTTTCCAATTTGCGCATGTATTTTATACTGCCAAAAATAGTTGTTACCATTTCTTGCTTTTATTTTGGAACTGTTATATTTGTAAATCAGGGGGGAATTTTAGCTCAAAAAATTAGCTTTTTGCTTAAGAACCATGCATCAAAAAACAATAAAAGCAGGATTGAAGCTTTCCGTAATTGACACCAAAAACGACTGAAAAATTGGGCAATGCGGAAAGGCTTCTACCTGACATTTACTTTAATGGCTTCACTGTGAATCTAAATTCATAGTTTTTGTAATTCAACCTGTATTTCTCCAATGGCCATGCTCCCCAGCTTTCAATACCACCCAAACCCATCTGCATGTAATCAATATGAAGCTGGGTTTGCTTACGCGGTTTCAGTTCACCCGGGTGCATTTGTTGTTTAGAGTCACCTGAGTCCAGATCATTATCAAAGAAATGCAATGCACTCATGCTTAGGAATGTATCAGATTGAACTAACAAGCCTTTTCCATTGGAATTCATGATTTTATACCACCGTATTCCGGTTTTATTACCGGTCTCCTGCGGACGGATATACGGATAAAACTGCTGGGCAACTGATTGCTTATAAATTCCTGCCGGAGCTGCATAATTTCTATCCTGGTAGTTTTCAACCGGTCCATTCCCAAAATATTCAATTGTTTTAAAACCTTCAGGTAATATCCAGTTCATACCAAAACGCGGCAACATGGGCACTTTCTCCATTCTGTTTTCATCTCCACCTCCCCAGCGGGGCATTTTAATAGCAACCGTTGCTGTGGTATCAGCAATCATTTGCTGGTTAATTTCCATTTCACCCGTCGAATTGAAGGTATATAGTAGATTTAATTTTGCTGAAACATCAGGTAACAGAAATGAAGTTTTTACTGTTACCAGGTTTCCCTCCTGATTCGCTTTTATTTCTGTCAGTTTAAGGTTCCCCTGCGCATTCTTCCATACTTTCAGCCTTAACTGAAAGAATGCTCCCATATCGTTATCAGTTGATACTCGCCAGAAAGCAGGTCTTATAGCTGATGAATCTTCAATATAGCTTTGACCATTGACAATATATTTTTCCATCAATCCGATCAGTTTGTTGAACCGGACATTTATATCGGAGGAAGTTATTGATAAAGCTGTATTGGTTTCAATAACAGCTATTTTGGCTGATGGGGCGACTGCTATACTGTTCTTATAGGTTCCGGCCAGTGATAGTTGTTCTTCAGCAACAATATGGTCTTTCGGAACAAGTAATTTTTCCTGCTTTTGTTTGTAAACAACATTTAAAAATACCTCTCCGTTCGCAGCCGGTTTAACCGGAATAGAGAATTCTTTCGTTGAATGAGGCAAGACATTCACGTCACTTATTATTCCGGATTGTTTCAACTCCCCGTTAACAGTTACATTCCACTCCATCCTGATATCTGACAGATCTGTAAAGAAGTTTTCGTTATAAATTGAAACTGTATTCTGATTTACCAGGGTAGTATGAATATTCTGATAGACTTTCTTCATTTCCCATGCTTCAGGATTCGGGTTTCTGTTGGGATAAAAAACTCCATTGCAGAGAAAGTTATTGTCACTTGGTGTTCCTTTGGGACCATAATCACCGCCATATGCAAAAATAGTATCTCCTTTTTCAGTGATTTTTTTCAGACCCTGATCGACAAAATCCCAGATGAAGCCACCCTGAAAATTCTTAGGATACCCCCTAATAATGTCCCAGTAATCCTTGAAGTTACCCAGTGAATTACCCATAGCGTGAGCATATTCGCACATAATGAATGGTTTCGCCTGATGAGGATTGTTTTTTGCAAACTCAACCATACTTGATGGCAGGCAATACATAGGATTAACAATATCGGTATTGAATTCTGAGGAATAGGTCCTGTAATCGTTCACAGCTCTTTCATATTGAACCGGACGAGTTGCATCTCTTTGTTTTAGCCAGAGATAGCATTCATAAAAGTTATAGCCATTACCGGCTTCATTGCCTAAGCTCCAGATGATAACCGAAGGATGGTTTTTATCACGTTCAACAGCTCTTTGCAAACGCATCATGTGAGCATCTTTCCATGAGGGTCTGTTGGCCAGAGTCTGAGTAATATCATACCCGATCCCGTGCGATTCAACATTTGCTTCATCCACTACGTATATACCGAATTCATCACAGAGCTGGTACCAGTACTCATCATCAGGATAATGAGAGGTACGTACGGCATTTATATTGAATTGTTTCATCAGCTGAATATCTTTCAGCATCAGTTCTTTGGATATGGTCTGTCCTGCAACCGGATCAACCTCATGTCTGTTTATCCCTTTAATAAGTATTGGTTTGCCGTTAACATATAATAATCCATCTTTTATCTCTACTTTTCTAAAACCCGTTTCCTGCGGTATGACTTCAATAATTGATCCTTTTTTATCTTTAAGAGTAATTATTAAATGGTATAGATTTGGAGTCTCCGCTGTCCATAATCCTGGCTCGCTTATTGGAATTGATACCTTTTTCTCAGATTCGTCAGTGAATGTAACTACTGTTTCTTTAACCGGTTTGTCACGATATGAAATTGAAATAGTGGCAGTAGCCGTTGCCGCATGATTTAATCTGAGATCAGCATGCATCACACCATCTTTATAGTTAGTGTCCGGAACCGATGAAATCTCAATATCATTAATATGGGTTTCATTCCTGGCGATCAAATAACAATCGCGGTTAATACCTCCCATACGCCAAAAATCCTGACCTTCAAGATACGTGCCGTCGCACCAGCGCATTACTTTGAGGCAAAGAAGGTTTTTACCCGGGCTCAGAAATGAGGTAACATCAAATTCTGAAGGCAGCTTACTATCTTCTCCATAACCTACAAACTTTCCGTTAACCCATACTGAAAGGTTCGATTTTGCGCAACCAATATGAAGTATCACCTGCTTCCCTTTCCAGTCATCATTAATGGTAATTACTCTGCGGTATACGCCTGTCGGGTCATAGGTCAACGGAACAATTGGCGGATTTGGTTTCATCAGATTTTGAAACTCATAACCAACATTTACATATATCGGATATCCATAGCCGTTTACTTCCCATGTTGCAGGAATCCGGAATATATCCCATTTTGAATCGTCAAATGCTGTTGATTCAAAATCCTTTGGCAAATTATTGGGTTTTTCGACCCATTTGAATTTCCATTCTCCATTAAGATTCAAATAATTGGTTGATTGTTTCCAATCCCCTTTTTTTGCAAGCTGCTCATTTTCAAAGATAAAGTAAGACGCGTGCATTGGCATCCTGTTCACCTCATTTACCTTCTCGTTCAGCCAGAATGGCTTGTCTGACTGGGTCTGAGCACTTAAAATACCAGTTGTCAGTAACAGTAAAATATTGATATTTATAAACTTTCTCATATTTTAATAATTTAATCTATTCTATATAATCCTGCTCCGTGACGGTTAATTGTCCTGGAGAATTCATTTGTAAATTCTCCCAGCTTTTCCCCGCTCCATAAATCCGTAACAGTATGAGTTCCTGTCAGACCAAGCTGTTCAAATTTCACTTTGATATCCTCTTTTTCGGCTGGCACAGGACCAGAAGGATCCTGTGTAAAAATCATGAATTTAACGGAAGCTTTGCTTCCGAATTGTCCAAGAGCCATCAGAGCTTCCTTATCGATGCCAGCTTTGGTTTTAAACCTGGTACAGCCGGCCGGAAGATCGTATTCTATAATTGAATTGGCTGTCGCATTTATCCCATTTTCATAATCTTTGCCATTCACATTAAGTTTTGCACCACCCGAAGTTTTATTTACTGAAGCCTCACCTCTTCCTGATGTTGCTTTTATCCATTTCAGATCTGTCAGCTTCCTTGTTCCGGCAGATGTGAACAGCTCTGGAGCGATCCAGTCGCAGTTATGTCTTCCAAACCCAACGATATCCTCATAAGTTGCAACGAGATATAGCTTTGTTGCTCCGCTAATATCAATGTCAATATCAACACTTTGTCCAGGACTTTCCTGAGTGACAAGCTCACTTTTCCATATAGCTTTGCTTTCAACAATAGGTTGCTGATCAGATGCATTAAAAAGGGCAAGGTACTTATGACCGGTTTTGGGATCGTCCGCGGTCCAGGCTACAAGATCGTTTTCCCTGAAAAGCTGTTTCCCGTTAATACTATTCTGGTTTACATTCAAAACCTCTTTATTTGTTATCAAAGAACTTGTAAAAGCATCATTACTTGGCAGATCGCCGCCAAACATAAGAGGGGAGCGGAATATGGCAAACAGAGTCATAAGTGTATATTGTTCATCTTTAGTGAATGCCGTCATCCGTGGTTCGCCACGCTCTGCCCTCAGACCGATCTTTCCTAGTGGAAGCATGTCTCCATCAGGGTAACAACCTTTCATACCCAGTCCTTCCCAGTTTTTAAGAATTGCAAACTGGTTTTTAAGCGCAGGCCAGTTATCCCAGAAATCATTCGAAGTACGCCACATGTTTACATTCCTTTTCAGAAAATCAGCCGTTTCAGGTTTGTCCCCGCCCGGAGAAATACTGATCACTATCGGCCTGCCACAAATATCTATGGCCTTTCGTACCATTTCAATTTCAGCCGTGCGGCCCGAGAGATCATCGACTTTGACAAAATCAAGGCCCCATGATGCATAAAGCTTAAAAACTGAATTGTAATATTCCTGTGCACCTGGTTTTCCGGCAACTATTGTATACATATCCCTTAACCATGGACACTGGCCTTCTGTTGAATAGATATCACCGGCTTTTGCATCACTCCCAAGTATGGGAGTGTTATTTTTCACTGCCAATACCGGTACTCCCCTCATCATATGAATCCCGAATTTCAGACCTTTGCTGTGAATATAGTCACCAAGCGGTTTAAATCCGCTGCCATTGACTGAAGAAGGAAATCTGTTAACCGCAGGCTGGAGACGTCCATAGCTATCTATATTATACACAGGATCTTTTTCATTGTAACCTCCAGATTTGTCATTTGCCACATACCATCTTATGTCCACAACAATATATTGCCATCCGAATTTCTTCAGATTTGCGGCCATATAATCAGCATTTGCCTTAACTTCATTTTCAACTACTGTCGGCCCATAGCAATCCCAGCTGTTCCAGCCCATCGGAGGTGTTGGCGCCCATTCGTGGAATGCCGGGGTTCCGTTTTCTGCAGTCGCTGTCTTATTATTCTTACACCCGATCAACAGCATCAGGGGCAGGGCAATCAGAAGAGTGAGTATATTTTTCTTTTTCATATTTAATGAATACATTTACTTACACGTGTACTTTCACGTGTAAATATAAATAAATGTTTTTATTTATGACTTTAATTTTGAAAAAACTGTTTGATATTTTTAAATCGAATCTAATCACATCATTGTGCGACTTTAAGTTCACTCATTCATGGCAGGATTGGATCATGTCCTGTATAACCATGGAAATTATTTGACATTAAGTTTATACCACCTGATGGCATTTTCAGAACAGATCTCACTGATCACTTTTCTCAGAGCCTGATCTTTTTAAAAAAAAAGAAGAGCACAATGGAAATTCAGTGCTCTTCCCTCTAAAATTAATATGCCTTAATATACAGTAATAGCTACTTAGGCATTACAACGTATGGCGCTGCATTCAGAAAATCAATGCTCATCTTGCAACTTGTGAACTCGTCGAAATTATACTCTTCAACTTCCACAACACCATATTTCATTCCTGATTTTGGAGCGGCAGCCCAGATCTCAGAAAACTTCATAAAATCATCTGCGCCTACTTCCTTTTTATCTTTTATGTGCCAGAGCTGAAAACGGCCAGGATATTTGTTAAAATAATCAACCGGATTTGCACCACCGATCCTTGCCCAGTAGAGATCCATTTCGAACATAACTTTTTTAGGATCAGTATTTGCAAGCATGAAGTCATAAATTGTCTCTCCCTTAAGCTTAGTGGAGAATTCTTTATCATGATTATGGTAACCAAATTGAATACCCTTTGCTTTACATTTCTCTCCAATCTTATTAAAATAATCACAATAAAGTTTTAGCGTATCCAGACTGCGATATGCACCAGCACCCATGAACGGTTGAACAAGAAATTTTGCTCCTACTGCAACGTGAGCATCAATACAGGCATCCCACCAGGCCATAGACTTAGCCATATTGGCAGCATCAGGAAGGGTCTGACCTACATGTGAACTCAGAACTTTCAAACCATTCTTTTTACAAAGAGCCTTAAAGGCAACCGGTGACATTCCATAGAGTTTTCCGTCAGCATAACCTGCCGGTTCAACAAATTTATAACCCATTTTGGCCACTTTTGCAATTGCGCCAGGCACATCTTTTTTGATGGAATCACGGATTGAATACAACTGCAGACCGATGTTTTTCTGCGGGTTTGCTTTAAATGAATACAATGCCGAAAAGACGAGGCCTGTTACAGCCATTAACAAGACAATTGAAATAATGCTTCTTTTTTTCATTTTGATCAGGATTAGTTTTTAACGTCTCGGGTAGATTAATTCAAAATTTCTAAGTTATTCATTTTTAAGCAATTAAAATTAAAGAACCCGGAAGGTAAAAGTATGAATTATTTGCTTTTTTCCAAATAGATAAATACTAATCTTGAAGTAAATTGATTATTTCGGATTTAGAATAAAGGTAATCAAGCATTAGTCATCCAGGAGATTCTTTACTCAGAGCAGAATGAAGGCATTTGCACTAAATCCGAATATAAGATAAGGATATCCCTCGCTTGCGCTCGGGATGACATGGGAATTAGGTGGTTATGGGGGGCAGAAGTTGCGATTCGCAAAACAAGTCATCTATTTAAATCAATTCTTCTGCGAATCGCCACTTCTGCTCCCCTTGTACTCCTCAATGATATTGTCATCCCGAACGTCAGTGAGGGATCTCCTTTCAAAATTTAAGATATCGATTGAATTACAAACATATAAAAGGAACACCTTTTATGTTGATATTTGATTTACATTTGAACTAATATGCATGCGACGAATAATTCAAGAACGATTGCGGCTTTTTTAATCAACCTGACGCTGTACACAATCATTTTATTCTTTTATGAAGGAACTGCTTTTGCAGCAAACATGTTGGCGGGAGATTCTATATATACAGATAGTGAATTAACAACAAAAACATTTTCACATAATATCAGCAATCAAAAAACTCCTGTAAATTTCTATAAGACAGATAGCATCTTTTCATTTCGTTCAATAAAAGGATATTTCCCTTCTTTGATCCATAATATTGGCGAACAGGCTGCAGCTCCATTTCATTTCACAAAAAAACAATGGATATATACAGGTGTGGCAGCTGGTATAACAACAGCTTTGATATTTGCAGATGAAGATATTGATGAATGGGCCCGGGTGCAGAAACAAAAACACCAGTGGGTAAATAAATCTTCTCCTTTTATTTCAGAGTTTGGCAGTAACTATGGCGTTTACTCAGTACGGAAATCAATTCGGAGTCTCAATAATATGGTAAATGAAAACTTAAGTTACAATGAGAAGCACAGAGAAACACAATTAAAAAATATTAATTCATGAAAAAAGCACTGAAAATTACAATAATCACTTTGGATTTAATTTTATGTTCAACAGCTTTAACCGGACAGAAATCAATAAATCAATTATCGTGGAAATCAGTTGCTACTCATATGCCGGATGAGTGGTATGGTTTGGATGAATCAAAACAAGTAGCTGAGAATGTGCTCCTTTACCAGAGGGATTCGGGTGGATGGCCAAAGAATACGCCATTCCATAAACCTCTCTCTGAAGTCGAAAAAACAAAGATAAGTGATGAAAAAGGTCTTAATGATGCAACACTTGATAACGATGCTACAACCACCGAAATGAGGTTCCTGGCACGTATGTACAATAAAACAGGAACAGAAAAATATAAAACTACCTTCCAAAAAGGTCTGAATTATATCTTTGAAGCCCAGTATGATAACGGTGGATGGCCGCAGTTTTACCCTCTGCGAAAAGGATATTATACTCATATTACCTACAATGATAATTGTATAGTTAACATCATGGAGTTATTGAAAGATATATTCAACAGGAAACCAATGTATGGTTTCGTCGCTTCAGATGATATAATAAAAAAAGCTAAGGAATCTTTCAATAAAGGTATTGACTGTATTCTTAAGACACAGATAATTGTAAAGGGTAAACCAACAGTGTGGTGTGCCCAGCATGATGAGGTAACCTTTCTCCCTGCCAAAGCCCGATCTTACGAACTGCCATCTTTCAGTGGTGCAGAATCTGTCGGAATAATAAAACTTCTTATGGATATACCTGATCCTTCCCCAGCTATCATAAAATCAGTTCAGGATGCCGTTGAATGGCTCGATAACCACAGAATTAAGAACACCATGTGGAAAAGTTTTATAAACAAGGATGGACTGAAAGACAGAAAGATTGTTTCAGATCCAAATGCCGGAGATATGTGGGCGAGGTTTTATGATCTGGATACTGAATTGCCGTTTGTTTGTGACCGTGACGGGATAAAGAAAAAATCTCTTGAAGAGATAGGTTATGAAAGACGTAACGGCTACAACTGGTATACTGATGCACCTAAGGAAGTACTGGATAAATATCCTGCATGGAAAACTATATGGATTAAGTAGTAATAATTCTCTTAAACAGTTTAATCTGGGAAATCACTGTAATGATTTCAATACCTTCCAGATAGCATCCGGACCCTTTACTGCATTTAATGGTAGTTTTCCATCTTTCCCGAAGACCAGCATCGCATCATATTTTTCAATAGTTGCTGTAGATTCATCTATTTTACCCGTCTTATCTTTAACAGCATTTATATTCAATCCCAGGTTACGCGCCATAAAATTGTACATGGCCATACGTTTTGAAACACCATAATCGTGAGCTTCGTTTGCCAGATGGACATTTTCAACATTTTTCTCCATTCCATATAACCCATATACCTTTTGCAGATAAGGAAATTCAATTTGAGGAACATTTTGTGTCCAATCACTGCCGTCAGAAACCACAAGCATCGGTCGAGGTGACGCCATAGCGGCAATTTCTGCATTATTGGTCCCCATATCGGTGCAAGAATGTATTGGCAGACCGCTTTCGCAAGGACAACCTCCAAAAAAATATGATGATACCATCACAACTGGAACACTTACAGCTATTCTGTCGTCGAGAGCTGTTACAAGAAAAGTTTGTGTTCCGCCCCCCGATTCACCGGTTACACCAATCCTTTTCTGATCAATATAAGCCAATGAGGAAAAGAAATCAATAACGCGTATTGAGTTCAAGGTCTGCATTGTAAGAGCCAATCCTGTTTTATGAACTTCTTTATCTACCTGAAGCAGCGATTCTCCCCAGGCGAACATTTCATAGCTGAATACTACTGCTCCCATCCTGGCGAGCATTGCACAACGATATTGCTGCTCGGGCCTGTAGCGTCCATACTGATTCATATCAGTGCTGCTGAAATGGCCGTGAGGGCTCAGTACTGCAGGAAATGGACCTTTCCCTTTTGAGGGTCTGTAGAGAGAACCACATAAATAAACACCTGGCAGGGTTTCAAGAGCCACATTTTCGACTGTATATCCATCAAATTTTCTTACCGGAGTGTAAATGGGATTCAGTGATGTCTTGCGAGGTAAAGGAGAGAGACGAAGTTGTTCGAAAAAACACTTCCGAAGTTCCTTTTTTCGCGATTCCCAGACTGAGAGTGATGGATAACTCGCCAGTAACTGATCCAGATGCTGCTCTCCTTCATCAGGTGTTTTGTGCCAGTATTCATATTTGTTTACAGTATAAACATTATTACTTTTTTTCTGATAAACAAAGTCGGCCGGATACAAAATATTCGTAAGAGTTTGCTCAATATCAACACGATAACGCCATGTCGGATAAGTTATAGTAACTCCACTTACAGAACTTTCTGTGAACTCAATCTTTACTTTGTATCTTTTTTCGATATCTGTGAGCACTTCCTTGAGAGGTTTTGTGTAGACCTCTTGCGGAAATTGTGCTGATGCAAATCTGACTGCTCCAATAAGAAGGAACAAGATTACTAAATGTATTTTCACATTCTTAAAGTTTAAAATTATTCTGATATGAACTTTAACAAAGGAATCAGTATAGGCTGTCCTTTTTCTGCAGTATATGAGATATTTGTCTGTTTTGCTTTATCGGCTTCCCTACTCTCTTCACTTACTGATGAAGCATGAACATAAGGATTTGCTTTACTGATAAACACCAGTGCACGTTCCCTGGCTTCCTGGGAAAATTTCACAAACTGCGGATAAACCACACTGATTATTTGTTCAAGTTCTGCGCTTTTTGAAAAAACTGCTCCTTTCAGATTTGCATTTGGTGTTGCATTTTCGCTTTGAACAATTACCACAGTACCTCCCGATGGTATCCAGTTCAGCCAGTTCATCTCTTCACCGGCATCTTTCTCACTCCCCTTTTTAATCAGAGCTTCTGAATAATACTTTTTCAACCCATCTTTAAAGAGTGGCGGAAGTTTGGTGGCGTTTATATATCCGGATATCAACCTGCAATTATTGTAATGGTTAACACTGAAATTATAATCATCTGCAATCAGACGGCCATTTGAGTTCAACAGCTGGATGGCAAAAAGATCAGATAGTGCCCTGAATTCGATCGTGGTGGTATCGACAACCGGATTATTCTTCCTGATATAATCTCTTATCAGTTTGGTATATCCCTGTTTATCAGCTTGACCCAGGTTTAGTTCATCAGTTGTCTCTTTTATTTCACGAGGCACCTCATCCAACCTGTTAAGTGTAAGCAATATTTTGGCAACTCCGATCCGTCCCTCATTCAGAAGCACCGGTTCGCTTATTACAGAATTATCGGTTGTCGTTTCTTCAGCATCAATATCATAAGTACCGGATGTCAGTCCGCTGGCTGATACCGAGACATGTATCTTCCCGGGTTTTCCGGTCGACCTGATAACATTTGATACCGGCATATCCATATACCAGACACCGTCCATCATATGATGCTTGTTGATATCCGATTCATAGAAAGCCGGACCTACAAGGTTTGCAGGGCCAGATAAAGTCCATTTTATCGTGTTATTGGCCCCATAAACATGATTCCCGCGCGAATCGAGAATATCGGCAGTAATAATAACGACCGAACCCCGGTCAGCAATGATTTTGTTTTGCGAACCTGTCAATACTATTTTTGAGGGCCTTTCTGCCATCACTATCTCTGTTTTGACTGTCTTGGCCTCTTTAGAAGCAACAGCGCTAATTGTTCCTGCTTCAACACGTATGCCATTGAATGTAACACTATGAAAATTGCTCTGGTCAAGTAACTTATATCCCTTGCTGACTCCATTGACAAATAGCTCAACTTTATCGCAATTAGAGTTTACAACTATATCCTTGTACTGATCAATGTATTGTGACCTCCAGTGATGAGGCTGAATAAATACCATCGGACTTTTAGCATAAGTTGCCTGCCAGAAGTAGTAAGCATATTTAGGGACTCTGTAAACATCAACATACCCTTTAGGGTTAACGTGCAAAAGAGGTGAATTAAGATATTCACGGTCGGCGCCATGATCTTCATACAACCAGGTACAGAGGTTTCCCGTCCCAAATTTTCCACTGGCCTTGAGCATGTTCTGCTGGTGTTCTTCCGTCCCGCTTTGCTGAGGATCACTTGGTTCAAGATTTTTCACATCCTTGTTATACCACCCTCTTATTGTGCATCTCAGCAGATTTTCAATAGCCAGGTTTTCGTCAGTATGCTTGACAAAAGCACCGGCTGACCCTTCAGTAACCCTTCGTGCAGTAAGTATTCTTGTAGTATCCTCAGCTACGGCAAATTTTGAATCAACAGCATGGTTGGTCTCATTCCCCATGCTCCACAAAATTATACTCGGATGGTTTCTGTCGCGACGTATCATCTCTTTCATCTGTTGTTCCTGAACATCAACCGAGAACTCCTGGTTTTTTATGCTGGGCGATTCCTCATCAACTACTATTCCGAATTTATCAGTCAGATCGTAAACATACCTGTCGTTTGGATAATGTGCTGTTCTCATGAAATTGTAATTCAGGTTTTCAGCTATATCGGTAAAGTCCATGAGCATTATCCATTTAGGAATTGCATCGCCGAGCCATGGATACTCCTGGTGACGGTTACCTCCGTGGATCACCATTTTTTTCCCATTAACATAAAGGAAGTTTTCTTTATAATCCCACCAGAACCATCGAAAACCCAAGGGAGTCGAATAAGCATCTGCGACTGCCTTTCCGTCAATAATCTGACTATAAACTTTATAGAGGTACGGATCATCATTTGACCATAAATGAGGATTCTTTATTGGCTTACTTGTCTGATCGAATTTATAAAGTTGTCCTGGATTTATTAGTGCGTCCGATTTTATTACCTGTACAACTTTATCCGCAGCATCAACTATGTAGGTATGCATTGTACAGGATTTCTTCTGAAGATTATCATTTTTAACCCATGTCTGTACTCTCACAACGCTCTCTTTTTCCGAAACACCCGGAGTAGTTATGAATGTTCCTCCCTCATGGCTTGCCGAACCCTGCATTGGTATATACAGTTTATCTTTCAGCACCAGTGTAACATCTCGGTAGATACCACCATAGACATCAAAATTGCCAGCGACCATCGGTGGTATCTTGAACTCATCTTTCTGACGGTTGTTTACCGCAATAGCCAGAACATTATCCTCACCCGGTTTTACAATGTCGCTAATATCAAAATCGAATGAACCATAACCACCTTTATGATCTCCAAGGTATTTACCATTAAGCCATACTTTGCAGTATTTCTGCACTCCTTCAAACTCAATAAAAACCTTGCGGTCTGAATAGTCTTTGCTTACTGAAAAATGCTTGCGATACCAGCCCCATCCCATCCACCAGTAAGGATTATCGGTTTCTGAAGCATTTCTGATAAATGGATGCTGTTCTCCCGTTGTTTCATAAGTACTCCAGGTATGAGGTATGCTTACTGCAGGCCATCTTGAATCATCAAATCCAGGAGCTTCATAACCTTTACCTGCTGTTGTAGCCGGGAAGTAATTGAATGTCCAATGTGAATTAATTGTCTTTTCAATTCTGTGACTTTTCTGATATTCTGATGGTTTCTTCTGGGCGAATGAGACAGGAAAGAAGAGTAAGCTTGAGATCAAAAAGATAATAACTTTCATTGTCAGGGAGTTATGATAATTCAATTATTATGTCTAAGATAATAAATATTTAGAAGAAAGAATAAATGTTTAGGAAAATTCGAAAAAGGGAGTTACGACATTAGATTATTGCGGTTCTCCTCCTAGTAAAATATACTCACCCCCTTTTTCCCCCTCTCTACTTCGTAAAGAGGGGTTGTCAGCATATGTATATTGCTTTATTTTAGCATATTGAATTTAGTGTTTCTCAAATAATATTAGAGACTAACACCTAATTTAGAATTTCGCATTTTTTCTAAATAGACTAATTGCAGCAAAAGAACACCCCTCTTTACGAAGTAGAGAGGGGGATTAAAGGAGAGGCAAATACACAAGGACGAAACAGAGCAACACGGAGGAAATACAATTATTGTAACTTATTGAATCTCAAAGCAAAAATAATTGATAACATTATACCTCTTCCTGAAAGAGTTTAACAAAAAATGAAAAATAATGCACTTTTTCTTTGATATATTAAAAATATAGGTACATTTGTCCATCAATTTATAATAAAACAGTGAGAATATCTTTAATCCATATTATCGTCCTCATCCTCATTATTGCTCTTCGCACATGACCCGGGAATAATATGTGATACTATAGACATACAGAAGCTTTCCGGGAAACCGGGAAGCTTTTTTTTAATCTTGATTTTAATGAAAAAACAGCTCAGAAGTTCAATAACAACAACAGGCAGAAATATGGCCGGGGCAAGAAGCCTCTGGCGTGCCAACGGCATGAAGGAAGAACAAATGGGAAAACCTGTTATTGCAGTTGTAAATTCATTTTCACAATTTGTACCAGGCCATGCACACCTGCATGAGATAGGTCAGATTGTAAAAAAAGAAATTGAAAAAAGAGGTCTTTTTGCCGCGGAATTCAACACAATAGCTATCGACGATGGTATAGCCATGGGTCATGAAGGAATGCTCTACTCTCTCCCATCAAGAGAATTAATTGCCGATAGCGTTGAATATGTCTGCAATGCACATCTCGCTGATGCTATGATTTGCATAAGCAACTGCGACAAAATCACTCCGGGGATGCTGATGGCAGCCATGAGAATCAATATTCCTGCTGTCTTTGTTTCAGGTGGGCCAATGGAAGCCGGACTTTTTAAAAACGAGTATATTGATCTGGTCGATGTTATGGTTGCCGGTCCCGATAGCTCAATCAGTGATAGCGACCTTTCTGAAATTGAAAAATTAGCCTGCCCAACCTGCGGCTCATGCTCGGGAATGTTTACTGCCAACTCAATGAATTGTCTGACTGAAGCATTAGGACTTTCTCTTCCGGGGAATGGGACAATAGTTGCCACACACGAAAACAGGGTTCATCTTTTTGAAAAAGCTGCCAGCTTAATTGTAGATATAACAAATCGTTACTACAATGATGGAGATGATTCGGTACTCCCCCGTTCCATTGCGACAAAAGAAGCATTCATGAATTCCATGTCTCTCGATATTGCCATGGGAGGATCAACAAATACTGTTCTTCATCTGCTGGCAATCGCCCGGGAAGCAGGTGTTGATTTCACAATGAAGGATATTGATGAACTTTCTCGTAAAATTCCGAATATATGTAAAGTGGCACCCAGCTCCCAGTATCATGTTCAGGATGTTAACCGGGCAGGAGGTATAATGGCTATTATGGGAGAACTGGAACGTGGCAACCTGATTAACACCTCTGTAAAACGAGTTGATTACTCTACTCTCCATGAAGCTGTATCAGACTGGGATATTAAGAGCTCCAAACCAAAAACGGAGGCTTTTGATATTTATAAAAGCGCCCCATCAATGGAAAAAAATCTGAAGATGGGTTCACATAACTCTATGTATAAAGAGCTTGATACAGACAGAGAAAAAGGATGTATCAGGTCAGTCAGATACCCCTATAACAAAGATGGCGGGCTTGCTGTGCTTTTTGGAAATATCGCAAGTAAAGGATGTATTGTTAAAACTGCCGGTATTGATCCTTCTTTGTTTTCATTTACAGGGAATGTGGTAATATTTGAATCACAGGATGATGCCGCCGAGGGAATCCTTAAAGGGGCAGTAAAAGAGGGTGATGTGGTAATTATAAGATTCGAAGGTCCAAAAGGAGGTCCGGGCATGCAGGAGATGCTTTACCCCACTTCGTACCTCAAATCGAAGGGTCTTGATAAGAAATGCGCACTTATCACTGACGGAAGGTTTTCAGGAGGCACATCAGGTTTGTCCATAGGACATGTGTCCCCCGAGGCAGCATCTGGCGGCAACATAGCCCTGATCAAAACTGGCGATCGCATCGAAATAGATATCGCAGGAAGAAAAATAAATGTCCTCCTGTCTGATAAAGAATTAAAAATCAGAAGGGAACAGGAAGAATCAAAGGGCGACAGAGCATATAAACCGGAAAAGCGCAACCGTATAATTTCGTCAGCATTAAAAGCTTATGCAGCAAACGTGAGTTCGGCTGATCTGGGAGCGATCAGATTGATTTGAAATAACTGGTTTATCGCAAGACTGCAAGACTGCATGACCGCAGGACTAAGAGACTAAGTGACTAAGAGACTAAAAGACAGTAATTATATGAAGACTGAACAGGAAAATGAACAGGCAACCAAGGAACTCAACGGAAAGGAACACATTACAGGTGCAGAGGCGATTCTGCAATGTCTGATCGAGGAAGGAGTCGATACAATTTTCGGGTATCCGGGTGGAGCTATTATGCCTGTCTATGACAAACTCATGGACTATGAGGATAGGCTCCGGCATATTCTGACACGCCATGAGCAGGGAGCAGCCCATGCAGCACAGGCATATGCTATGGTCACGGGAAGACCTGGAATTTGTTTCGCAACCTCAGGACCAGGTGCAACTAATCTGGTCACCGGAATTGCCAATGCATTCCTCGATTCGGTGCCGGTTGTATTTATCACAGCTCAGGTTGTATCGGGGTTGATCGGAACAGATGCATTCCAGGAAACTGATATTATCGGGGTTTCAATGCCGGTAACAAAATGGAACTGCCAGGTAAAGAAACCCCAAGACATTCCCGATACGATTGCAAAAGCCTTTTATATTGCCAAATCAGGCCGTCCCGGACCTGTATTGGTTGATATAACAAAAGATGCACAGCTTGAAAAACTTAACTTCAAATATAAAAAGTGCAATTACATAAGAAGTTATAATCCCCACATTCCATTGCATACAAAGGCAATTGAATCAGCTGCAATAATGATAAACCATGCTGAAAGACCTTTAATTCTTGCAGGTCACGGGGTTTTGATTTCGGGGGCAGAAGATGAGCTTAAGGCATTTGCTGAAAAAACCGGGATTCCGGTTGCATCTACACTGCTAGGTCTCTCGGGTTTCCCTTCGGATCACCGTCTTTTCACCGGAATGCTTGGGATGCATGGGAACTACGGACCGAATCTCCTGACTAATGAAGCCGATCTGATCATCGCGATCGGTATGCGTTTCGATGACCGCGTAACAGGAAATCTTAAAAAATATGCGACCAAAGCGACCATAATTCACATTGAGATAGATGAAGCTGAGATAAATAAAAATGTCATAGTTGATGTCGAAATCAACAATGATGCCAAAGAGGTACTTAATTACCTGACACCTCTTGTTAAGCCAAATTCTTTCGAAAAATGGATAAGAGAATTCAGGATATGCGACAAAACTGAATACGAGAAAGTAATAAAACCCGAAACAAAACCTGAAAAAGGCGATTTAAGAATGGGTGAAGTTGTCAGCCGGGTTTCGGAACTGACAAAAGGTGAAGCAATTATTGTTACCGATGTAGGACAGAATCAAATGTATGCAGCACGGTATTATAAGTTCAGACATCCGAATAGTCTGGTCACATCAGGTGGTATGGGGACGATGGGATTCGGTCTCCCTTCAGGAATGGGTGCAAAAATCGGGAGACCCGATAAAGAGGTCATTACATTCGTCGGAGATGGAGGCTTTCAGATGACAATACAGGAACTGGGAACAATAATGCAGTATAATGTGCCTGTAAAAATTATAGTACTTAATAATAACTATCTCGGTATGGTCCGGCAATGGCAGGATATGTTTTTTGACAAGAGATATGCCTCAACTGAACTGGTAAACCCTGATTTTATAATGATTGCCAGAGCTTATAATATTCCAGGCGTAAAAGTAGTGAAGAGAGAAGATCTTAACAGTTCCCTGGAAGAAATGCTGGCTGCAGAAGGACCATTCATCCTTGAAATTGCAATTGAGAAGGAAGGAAATGTCTTCCCGATGGTAGAGCCCGGGAAGTCAGTTTCTGAAGTAAGATTAACTTATTAAATGAAGAAAATACAATGAAACAGGAATATACAATATCGCTATTCACCGAGGACCATATAGGTATCCTTGGCCAGATAACAATAATATTAACCAGGCGGCAGATAAACATAGACAGTTTCACTGCCTCTGAATCAGCTGTAAAAGGTGTCTATCTGCTCACAATTGTTGTAAAAACCACGCCTGAGATGATCCAGAAAGTGGCAAGACAGATGGAAAAACTCATTGACGTATTGAAAGTTTTTGTGCATACTTCCGAACAGATCATCTATCAGGAGATTGCACTTTTTAAAGTCACTACAAACGGACTGATGTCGGGTAACGTAATTGATCATGTTGTCAGGGCCCATAATGCAAGGATCCTGGAGGTTTCTCCCGAATACATGGTGATCGAAAAAACAGGTCATAAAACTGAGATCACTGAATTGCTTGCTCAACTGGAACCCTTTGGTTTATTGCAGTTTGCAAAATCAGGCAGGGTGGCAATAACCAAACAGGTTAAAGAGCTGAATGCATATCTTAAAGAGATGGATAAGGCAAACCGTTTTAAGACAGAACCAACATTGAATTAATAATTGTTGACCGCCTGCCCCCCAAGGGGTTTTGATCTGGACTTGCCCCCCCTTGGGGGGGATGGGGGTAAAAAGGTAGAAGGAAATCGTTGCAAAGTAAAAAAATGAATGAATTGATAAGAATTAAAAACCAGTATTATTCACATATTTAATATTTAAGATCATGGCAAAAATTGATTTTGGCGGAGTTGTTGAAAATGTAGTAACAAGAGAAGAATTTTCACTTTCAAAAGCCCGCGAAGTGCTTAAGAATGAAATAGTAGCTGTAATCGGCTATGGAGTTCAGGGACCTGCTCAGGCAATGAATATGAAAGATAATGGCATAAACGTAATTATCGGTCAGGCTCCTGAGTTTAAAGCCGATTGGGATAAAGCCCTTGCAGACGGTTGGGTACCCGGAAAAACTCTGTTTCCCATTGAGGAGGCCGTTAAAAAAGGCACTATAATTCAATACCTCGTTTCAGATGCTGCCCAGCGTATTCTCTGGCCAAAACTAAAACCTTGTCTTAAAAAGGGAGATGCACTTTATTTTTCGCACGGGTTTTCAATTACTTATAAAGAACATACCGGAGTGATTCCTCCCGATTTTGTAGATGTTATACTTGTAGCACCAAAAGGGTCAGGAACAAGTGTAAGACGTAATTTTCTGGCAGGTGCAGGTATCAATTCCAGCTATTCGGTATTTCAGGATTTTACAGGAAGAGCAGAAGAACGCACTGTTGCCGTAGGAATTGCAATTGGTTCCGGTTATCTCTTCCCTACTACTTTTGAACAGGAAGTGTACAGCGATCTGACAGGTGAACGCGGGGTATTAATGGGCGCTCTTGCAGGTATTATGGATGCACAGTACCAGGTACTTCGCGAAAACGGGCACTCTCCCTCGGAAGCATTCAATGAAACTGTTGAGGAACTTACTCAAAGCCTTATAAGGCTTGTTGATGAAAAAGGTATGGATTGGATGTATGCAAACTGCAGTGCGACGGCACAACGCGGGGCACTTGACTGGCGTCCGAAATTTAAGGCTGCAACACTACCTGTATTCAATGACTTATATAAAAAGGTCAAATCAGGAGAAGAATGTGTAAGAGTACTCAAATCGACCGGTGCTGTCAATTACAAACAGGTACTTGATGCAGAATTAAAAGAACTTGGTAATTCGGAAATGTGGAGAGCAGGTGCTGCGGTGAGAAAGCTGAGACCTGTGAAATAATAAACCTATTTAAATAATTTACAAATATGGACGATAAGGTCATTATTTTCGATACAACTCTCCGCGATGGGGAACAGGTGCCTGGATGCCAGTTAAACACAATTGAAAAAATTGAAGTTGCCCAGGCTCTTGAAGCCCTCGGCGTTGATGTAATCGAAGCCGGCTTCCCCATCTCAAGTCCCGGAGACTTCAAATCTGTTGTCGAGATATCAAAGGCTGTCTCTAACCCTGTGATATGTGCACTCACCAGGGCAGTAAAAAAAGATATCGAGGTTGCAGCTGATGCTCTTCAGTATGCTAAAAGAAAAAGGATACATACCGGTATTGGAGTATCAGATTTCCATATCAGGTATAAGATAAAGACAACTCCCGAAGAAATACTTAAAAGAGCTGCCGACGCAGTTAAGTATGCAAGAAAATTGGTTGATGATGTTGAATTTTATGCTGAAGATGCTGGAAGAAGCGAAAATGAATTCCTGGCAAAAGTAATAGAAGCAGTTATAAAAGCCGGAGCTACAGTGGTAAATATCCCCGACACAACCGGCTATTGCCTGCCTGAGGAATATGGCCAGAAGATAAAATATCTGAAGGAACACGTTGCCAATATTGATAAGGCAATAATCTCAACTCATTGTCATAATGATCTGGGAATGGCAACTGCAAATACCATGATGGGAGTGATAAACGGTGCACGACAGGTTGAAGTAACAATTAATGGTATAGGAGAAAGAGCCGGGAATACTTCACTTGAGGAGATAGCAATGATAATTAAAAGTCATCACGACCTTAAACTGAAAACTGATATCAATTCAAAACTGATCTACACAACAAGCCGGCTGGTTTCCACTCTCATGAGTATGCCAGTTCAAGCTAACAAAGCAATTGTTGGGCGAAATGCGTTCGCACATTCATCAGGAATACATCAGGATGGCGTGCTTAAAAACAGGGAAAACTATGAGATAATTGATCCGGTTGAGGTCGGAATCAGGGAATCCTCGATAATCCTTACTGCCCGCAGTGGAAGAGCTGCGCTGAATCACAGGCTTGAACTACTGGGATTCAACTTTGGGAAAGAGGAAATTGATGATATTTACTATCGTTTCCTTTTGCTTGCCGACAAGAAAAAAGATATTAATGATGAAGATATCAGGATTCTGGCAGGAGTCGTTTTCCAGGGTGAAAAATCGCTTAAGCTCGATCTGCTTCAGGTTTCTTGCGGAAAATCATTGATTCCTGTTGCCACTGTAGGAATAAAGATAAATGGTGAGGTACACTTCTCTACTGCTTCCGGTAATGGACCAATTGACGCGGCATTCACGGCTGTCAAACAATTGATAAGCAAAACCGTGCATCTCGAGGAATTCCTCATTCAGGCAATAACCAAAGGAAGTGATGACCTTGGGAAGGTGCACATCCAGGTTGAACACCAGGGAAAAATCTATTATGGTTTTTCTGCAAATACCGATATTATTACCGCTTCAGTTGAAGCCTTTATTGATGCTCTTTCAAAAATCAAATAACTCTCTGTGGCCCTCTGTTTAACACAGTAGAGACGCCCAAGTTGGGCGTCTCTACAAGAGTTGCACGAAGAAGAATAAATATATAATAAATGAAATCAAAAACACTTTTCGACAAAATCTGGGACAGCCATGTGGTGCGATCCATTGAAGACGGACCTGATGTTCTTTATATCGACAGGCACTACATACATGAAGTCACAAGTCCGCAGGCTTTCAACGGTCTGAAAGAAAGAGGTATTCCGGTATTCCGACCTGCAAAGACTCTTGCGACTGCGGATCATAACATTCCAACAAAAGATCAGCATCTTCCTATCCGCGATGAATTATCACGAAACCAGGTGGAACGACTAAGCGAAAATTGTAAGAAGTATGGTATAGAATTGTTCGGTCTGAACAATCCGAAAAACGGTATCGTTCATGTTATTGGTCCGGAACTTGGATACACTCTGCCAGGCATGACTATAGTCTGTGGCGACAGTCATACTTCAACCCATGGAGCTTTTGGAACCATTGCTTTTGGGATTGGGACCAGCGAAGTTGAGATGGTATTGGCAACACAGTGCATTCTTCAGCCAAAACCGAAAAAGATGAAGATCACACTCAACGGGAAACTTCATAAAGGGGTGACTTCCAAAGATATAATCATGTACATAATATCTGAGATCTCAGCAAGCGGAGCTACCGGATATTTTGTCGAGTATTGCGGTTCTGCTATAAGTGGTCTCAGCATGGAAGGCAGGATGACAATATGCAATATGAGTATCGAAATGGGTGCCAGGGGTGGCTTGATTGCACCTGATGAAACTACTTTTGAGTATCTGAAGAATCTCCCTTCAATTCCGGGAATAAAAGATATAAAATCATCAGTCAGTGAGTGGAAAACACTCCGGAGCGATTCCGGTGCTGTATTTGACAAGGAGCTGAATTTCGATGCTGGTAAAATAAAACCAATGATCACCTACGGTACCAATCCTGGAATGGGGATGGCAATCGACGACTCAATTCCCATGTCGGATGATAATGGAAATAAAGCCTCCGCATCATTTATAAAATCACTCGATTACATGGGTTTTAAACCCGGAATGAAACTACTTGGCCATCCAGTTGATTTTGTTTTCATAGGAAGTTGCACCAACGGCCGGATAGAGGATTTCAGAGCCTTTGCAGAGCTGATCAGGGGAAGAAAAAAAGCGGAAAATATTACTGCACTTGTTGTTCCTGGGTCAAAGAAGGTTGAAGAGCAGATGATTGCGGAGGGTCTTATAGAAGTATATAAAAATGCAGGGTTCGAGGTCAGGCAACCCGGATGTTCATCGTGCCTGGCTATGAATGAGGATAAAATCCCTCAGGGCAAATATGCGGTGTCAACGTCAAACAGAAATTTTGAAGGACGACAGGGACCGGGCTCAAGAACCTTACTTGCAAGTCCTTTAACTGCAGCTGCTGCTGCAATAACAGGAAAAATAACGGATCCAAGGGAATTTGTAAACGAATAAATATTGTTAAAAATTAACCAGATATGTCAAAAGTTAAATTTGATATTCTTGAATCAGCATGCGTTCCTCTTCCTTTCGAAAATGTTGATACCGATCAGATAATCCCGGCAAGATTTCTAAGTGCAACATCGAGGCAAGGATTCGGGGACAACCTGTTCCGCGACTGGCGTTATTTAAAAACCGGTGAAAAAAATAAAGAATTCGTTCTTAACAATCCTGTTTATCATGGAAAAGTTCTGGTCGCCGGAAAAAATTTTGGGAGCGGGTCAAGTCGAGAACATGCCGTATGGGCAATTTTCGATTATGGCTTCAGGGCAGTCGTTTCAAGTTTTTTTGCTGATATCTTTATGAATAATGCGCTTAATAACGGACTCCTTCCGATAGTTATACCCGATGATTTGCTGAAAAAGCTTCACGGTTTAATTCAGCAAAACCCTGAAACTAAAGTCAGAATCGATCTTGAAAAACAGACATTTACCATATTGTCTTCAGGAGAGTCAGTCAATTTTGCAATCAATCCATACAAAAAGGAATGCATGCTCAAGGGGCTTGATGATATTGACTTTTTGTTAAGTATGAAGAATGAAATAACCGGATACGAAAAGAACCAAAGCCTAGCAAAATGAGAGTTGAAATAATGGATACCACCCTCAGGGACGGGGAACAGACGCAGGGAGTTTCATACTCACCGCTTGAAAAGCTCCACGTTGCCAAGCTTCTCCTGAAGGACCTTAAAGTCGACAGGATCGAAGTAGCTTCAGCACGTGTCTCCTCTGGCGAATTTGAGGCAATACGGCAGATTACTAACTGGGCCCGTCACAACAATCTGCATAAAAAAGTAGAAGTACTTGGATTTGTCGACGGAGATGTTTCCTTAAACTGGATAGATGATGCAGGAGGAAAAGTTATAAACCTTCTATGTAAAGGTTCCCTGCGCCATCTTGAAAAACAACTCAGGAAAACGCCGGAAAAACATGTCCATGATATAAAAGTAATCCTGAGAAAAGCTGAGAACCGCGATATGGACGTTAACATCTATCTCGAGGACTGGTCGAACGGAATGATTCATTCTGAAGAATATGTATTTTATCTGATTGATTCCCTGAAGGATGAAAATATCAAAAGATTCATGCTTCCCGACACACTCGGCATTCTTAACCCGGAACAAACATTTAACTTCTGTAAAAAAATTATTGACAGATATCCTTCACTTCATTTTGATTTTCATGCTCATAATGATTACGATCTTGCAGTTGCTAACGTGTTTTCAGCTGTAAAAGCAGGCATTAATGGTGTTCATACCACAATCAATGGTCTGGGAGAAAGAGCCGGGAATGCACCTCTTTCCAGCGTTATAGGTGTGCTTCGCGATTTGCTTCATACTGAGACCGGAATCAATGAATTTGAAATTACAAAAGCGAGCAAAATAGTTGAAACATTCAGCGGTATACGTATTCCGGTAAATAAACCGGTTATAGGCGAAAATGTTTTTACCCAGACCTCAGGTGTACATGCTGACGGGGACAGTAAAGACAATCTCTATTTTAATAATTTGCTTCCGGAAAGGTTCGGAAGAAAAAGGAAATATGCTCTTGGGAAACAGTCGGGCAAAGCAACAATAAGGAAAAACCTCGAAGAGTTCGGGCTTTTTTTAAATCCTGAATCACTCACAAAAGTCACTCAAAGAGTCATCGAGCTTGGAGACAAGAAAGAAAATGTGACTACCGAGGATCTTCCTTTTATAATAGCTGATGTGTTGGGAAGTGAACAGATCAATTATAAAATCTTTATAAAGAATTATTCTCTCTCCCTCTCCTATGGTTTGAAACCCTTTGCTAGTGTCCAGATTGAGATTGACAGCAATTTGTACCAGGAGACATCATCAGGCGACGGGCAATATGATGCTTTTATGAAAGCATTACGTATAATTTATGATAAACTTGAAAAACAGTACCCTGTGCTGACAGACTATCAGGTATCAATCCCTCCGGGAGGAAAAACAGATGCGTTTGTTGAGACTGTCATCACCTGGGATTATAACGGAAAGGAATTTAAAACGAGAGGCTTTGATGCCGACCAAACTGAATCAGCAATTAAAGCGACCGAAAGAATGCTGAACATTATTGAAAATATTGAACTTAATTTAACTGCAAATAAAAAATTAATAGACGTAACTCATGGATTTTAAAATAGCTGTTTTACCAGGCGATGGTATCGGACCAGAGATTATTGAACAGGCAAAAAAAGTGGTCGCTACTGTCGGAAAAAAATTTAATCACAAATTTAATTTTACGCATGGACTGGTAGGAGCTATTGCAATTGATAAAACCGGGAACCCATTGCCAGATGAAACGCTCAATCTTTGTAAATCTTCAGATGCCATCCTTTTTGGTGCCATAGGCGACCCTAAATATGATAATAATCCTGCCGCAAAAGTTCGCCCCGAGCAGGGCCTGCTGGCGATGAGGAAAGAACTTGGTTTATATGCCAATGTCCGGCCTATTACCACCTTCCCATCTTTAGTAGATAAGTCTCCTTTAAAGAAGGAGATCGTTCAGGGCGTAGATATTATGATGATCCGGGAATTAACCGGAGGAATATATTTTGGAAAACCACAGGGAAGATCTGAAGATGGAAATACAGCTTATGATTCAAGTGTTTACAGCCGGTT
>Ga0208079_1000014_pt1 | contig 99340 bp, 88 predicted proteins | sample NGESurdeep092012_5_FD_184474 | JGI IMG/M metagenome (GOLD analysis project Ga0208079, IMG submission 184474) | Arctic peat soil microbial communities from Barrow, Alaska - NGEE Surface sample 210-2 deep-092012 (SPAdes) | ecosystem: Environmental > Terrestrial > Soil > Wetlands > Peat ... | reverse complement strand
TCTTTAGTTTCCAACGTTATGGTTAGTTGTCATGAATATTGGCTAAATGGCAGGAATAGAGGATATTAACCATAACTTAATAGTGTTTTATACACAGTCTTATAATAGACTGCCCTTAAGGTATGAAAATAACCTTTAACGGACTAGTCTGATTGGTGATATAAGATTGTGTATAAAATTGAGTTGGACTAAGCCGGTCGTCCCTATGGGTGTTCTTTCCAAAAGAGTTCTCCCATATCTGATTTTACTCGCATTTTTGTTACTCTTTCTTCCGGCTTTTTAAATAATTCTGGTTTTGAGTAGCGGAAAGTGGTTCCGGCAGTACATACCTCTCCTGATAAAGAGTTTTCTTTTTTACGGTTGAAGTTATTTCAAAGAACATTTTTATAATAAATTTCAGGCAGCTCTTGGCTTTGCATCAATTCTTTCGTGCATTAGCATCATCCCTTTCTTACACTTTTTACACCGAAACGGATCATATCCAAGGACGTCCCTGACAAGTTCCTGCCAGCTCTTTCCTTCCATTGAGGAGAGGTCTATCTCTTTATCATTTAATGAGAGATAGGTATCCAGCACGTCATTACAGCGTGTATTGGCAAAGATTCCATAATACCGTATCTTGTAGAAGCCGCAAGGCAATACATGCAGCATAAACCGGTTTATAAATTCTACTGCCTCCAACTTCATCACCTTTGTTCTCCCATTTTGTTTGTAGTCTTTCCATACAAAATGGACTTTATCATCTGCTATATCCAGTATCCTGGCATTTGATATGGCTACCCTGTGTGTATAACGTCCAAGATATTCTATTACATTTTCAGCATTGTTCAGAGCAGGCTTGGCAAATACATTCCAACTGGTTTTATATATCAGTTCCCTAAGAAAATCAACATCCGCTTTTTCACCATCTCTATCCGGTATCAGATCATCTGCATGCTTGTAAATATTCTGAGCAAAGATCCCCCTGAAAAGAGATGAAAGGGCTTTTACCGGCGCAAAGAAGTCATCTTCACTTCGTCTCCACTCAAGCATGTCGCTGTCAAAGCCTCCTGCAGGCACCAGCAAGTGTACATGAGGATGATATGTCAGCGCTTGTCCCCATGTATGTAAGATTGCCACACATCCGGTTTTGGCCCCAAGGAAACATGGATTTTCCCCTGCTTTAAGTATCGCCTGTGAGGCTGAGTTCATAAGCAAATCATAACAGATCATCTGATTCATGTAAAATAATTTGTGCAGTGAGGCGGGGATAGTAAAAACTATGTGAAAATACTTTACCGGTAATAATCTGGCTTTAAGTTTGTCAACCCATACAACCTGTTTCAGATACTGACATTTAGGACAATGTCTATTCCTGCATGAGTTGTAAGCATACTGAACATGTCCGCAGTTATTACACTTCAGAGCATGTCCTCCAAGCTCCTGTGAACGGCACTTCATAATTGCATTAAATACCTTCTGATGACTGGGGATCATATGGTATTGCTGATAATACTCTGATTCAAAACGGCTGAAAATATCAGCGATCTCGATTTTTTGTCTTTTGTTTTCCATACCGTTAACTGGCTATTTCATCAAAAGGACTTTTGATCATTGCCGGATCAAAACGGGTTACATGCAGATATATTGAAGTCGTTCGAAGGGAGGAATGACCCAGTAAGCTTTGAATGATCTTAAGATTTACTCCGCTTTCAAGAAGATGTGTCGCAAAAGAGTGTCTCAAGCTGTGTACAGATGCCGGTTTAGTTATCCTGGCCTTTTTACATGCATGTTTGAATACTACCTGGATAGTTTCTGTACTAATAGGTTGCCCTTGCCTCTGTCCTTCAAAAAGGTATCGCTCCGGTTTGTATGCACGCCAGTAGATTCGTAACAGATCAAGGGTATTTTCTGACAACAGCGTGTACCTGTATTTATTCCCTTTACCCAGTACCCTTATCTGCTTGCGGTCAGAATCAATGTCAGAGGGAAGTAAATTGGTTAATTCCGAGATACGCAACCCTGCAGAATAAATGACAGCGAATATAGCCCGGTGCTTTAAATTTATTGTTGTCTCAATCATTGATTTAACCTCTTCCTTTGACAGGACAACAGGTAGCTTTTTTGGCCTTCTCGGGCGTTTGATTTTAATTGGATCCCACTCTTTACCAAGAACATCTTTCTGAAGTATCCTGAAAGCGCTTATTACCTGATTAACGTAGGAAGCTGAAAAGTTCCTTTCAGCAATAGAGTACTGCAAGAAATCTTTTACCTGATCTGTTGATACCTCATCAATGGAAATGTTATGGTACTCTTCAAGGTCATGAAGCAAATGTACATAAGTATCAATACTTCTTGAGCTGTAATTACGGGACTGCATTTCCCGCAAAACTAATTCTTCTAATGATTTTTTTCCATTGTAGTATGATTATTAAGTGAATAATCATACAAGATATTGATTTTCAGAAAACAGCTACCGCCGTTTGGCGGTTTAGTTCAACTCGTTTATTGCGTTAGCATTTTTGCAAAATACATGCGAAAAGAAGTGGATAGCAGTATGTTTATTACCGTTTTTGTACATCTGTTTTTATTAAATGGGAAAATGTCTTCAGATTAAAACTCCTGCTTTCATCTCTCAAAATCCCTCTCAAGTATCAAATTCTTTTCAACTGCCACTTTTATGAATAAATCGTACACTTCTTTCTTCTGGCCCCGGTCTGGGTTATCAAGATTAAACTTCAAACTTTTCATTCCTCTCCTGCCAATTTCAACCTCGACCTTTTTAAATATATCCTGTCAATATCATTAAATAGTAAAGCTCAGCCTCAATAATTTCACTTACCGTTCTTTTAATAATTCTGAGAAAATAGTTTGATTCTCTCATTTCTCTAAGTGAAATCCTGCCTTTGTTTGAAAAGTCAGCCTTTGATGATCCTCCTTGAGATTCTCTACCCTGTCAAATCTTTGCATCAAATCTGATGTAAAACCTACATAGAATTTGGAGTCGCTCAAACTCCTTAAAACGTAAGTGAAATAGAAATCTTTTAACAATTTGATGCAATTTGACAGTGTGAATAATTTGCACCCGATGAACATGCACTTTTTGAAAGTTGAGTACGAATAGTTTTGTTTTCCGGAGAATAAGGTAAAGTCTTCAAAAACTCAATTACTCTTTCTGCAAACTCAAAAAGTCGTTCACATAAATCATTTTTCTTACTTTCCATTTTTGCCTTATTACTTTTGTCTTTTGTCTTAACCCTGGGCACGCGCCCGCCCTGTCAGTCACAAGAGTATTTTGCAGTTAATTCACTGATTATTAAACTTATAAAATACTTTTTCCTGACTTTCACGATCACTTTTCATATTAAAGTTAAACAAAAAAATCTAAATGAGCAGTCTGCTTCTTTATATTAATAAAGCTGACATAACCTTTCCAGGTCATTGCCCGCCATCCCCCTTAAAGGGAGGCTAAATTGTGGACTATTCCGTGATGAAGTTTTTGAATTTAAAAGGCCCTATGAGAATTTTGGGATCAAGCGACTGTTTTGAGGCTTGCTGAGGGGGCCTGGTTTAAGCAATACTGTTTAAGTGATCCCGCGAAGCGGGAGAACGAGTTGCATTGCATGGGCAAGACGAAAAGCAGGAGCCCAAAATTATTAACAGCTTGACTTTTCTTTGTTACTTTCTTTGTGTAAGACAAAGAAAGTATAATAGTTTTGGAATTAATCACCAAAAAAGGCTGTCCTTTTCAGACAACCTATCTTAATACTTTGTATAAAAAAAACTCACACACTCCTGGCAGACAGCCTTGCCAATCTTAGCACATTTCTTCCGGGCAGAATCCTCCTCTTCGCAGGCAAAACTGTTTCCGGAGCTCTCCGATTTATCCATCCTGCTACATACTGAAACTTCTTTCGATGTGCAGCCTTCAGCTGTCATCTTACCAACAAATAAATGATACTCCCCGGTCCCTTTTTTCTTCTTCAATGTATATGCATCCATGTTATACAAATTTATGAGTATTCTTTTCGGAGATTTCCTTAGTGTAACTTTGTGCTTCTTTTACCCACTGTAGCTTTCTTTGACCACCGTAGCTTTAGCGGAGGTGGTAGCGGAGGTGGTAGCGAAGGTAACAAATAAACCATCTAAAAGAACGAGAATTAGGGGGGCAATAAATAAGAACAACGAGCGGGGAAGGGGGGCAAAACTACGAAAAAATATTAAATTGAGATGTATACGTTATTTATATATTTATATTATATTTGTACACTTTTAAATATTTCGTAATGTATATGGAAAAACAGTCAGGGAAGTTTGAAGCAATCGTCAGCGCAGCAAGATCCCTCTTCTGGAAACATGGGATCCGACGCGTTACTATTGAAGAAATCTGTCGGGAAGCTGGAGTAAGCAAGATGACCTGCTACAAGTACTTCAGCAATAAAACAGCCATCGCGAAGTACCTGATTGAAGATATGTTTGAATCAGGAGTAAAAGCGTATAAGGAAGTATATAACAGCGATATTCCCTATGAGGAAAAGGTTAAAAAGATGGTCGATCTTAAAATGAGCAACGCTTACGAGATGAGCCAGGAGCTTTTAGATGATATCTACAAATATCAGGATGAAGAATTATCCGAAACAATCGAAAACATAAAAAAGAAGATGATTGGGATCTATCTTAATGATATTCGCGAAGCGCAGAAAATGAGAGAAATAAGAAATGATGTCAAGCCTGAATTTATGCTTTATTTTCTTAATAATTTAACAGAAATGCTTACCGATCAGCGTGTTGTCGGGATTTATTCGAATCCCGAACAAATGATTGTCGAAGTCATGAATTTCTTTTTTTATGGAATTATGCCGCGAAAGAACAAAAAGCAATAAATGAAGAACCTGAGATTAAATATAAGTCTTCTCCTTTCGATTATGCTTGTTCAGTTGCAGGCCCAGGACAGTATCTTTAAATTTAAGGGCCAGGTGGATGGTTATGCCGGACTAAACTTTTCATCACCGGTTCATTACCAGACTGGGGCAAGATTTCTCCCTTCACTCTCAATTGGAAAGAACTTTAAGAGCAATCTGAAGTTCGATTCCGAGATTTCAGTCGACAGCTATCTCGATTATCATTTTATCGGTTCAGACAATAATGCTTCCGATGCAAAAATTAAACCATACAGACTCTGGGTAAGGTTAAGCAGTGACAGGTTTGAGCTCAGAGCCGGTCTGCAGAAAATCAATTTTGGTTCTGCTTCAATGCTCCGTCCCCTAATGTGGTTCGATCATATTGATCCGCGCGATCCGCTCCAGCTTACAGATGGTGTTTATGGTATGCTTGGAAGATACTATTTTCAGAATAATGCCAATGCCTGGCTATGGGTGCTGTGGGGAAATGATAAAACCAAAGGATGGGAAACCGTTCCTTCATCGGGGAAAATACCTGAATTCGGAGGAAGAATGCAATTCCCGGTCCCTAAAGGTGAAGTAGCTGTCTCATATCATCATCGCACGCCTGATCTGTCTGCAATATTAAATCCCGCAATTATTCATGGTACTTTGACTTATCCTGAAGATAAGATCGGACTCGATGGTAAATGGGACATCGGACCCGGGGTATGGGCTGAATATTCCCTTACCCACAGCAGACTCGATTCTGCATATTTCGCACCATGGACAAAATTATTCACACTGGGTATTGACTATACTTTCAGTGTTGGAAACGGATTGTACCTGGCATCAGAATATTTCAGATACAGCTCTGCCAATGAGATTTTCAATCGGGGAACAGATATTACATTTTCTTCGCTTACAGTCAATTATCCGGTAGGAATAAATAAAATCGGCAGCATAATTTATTACAACTGGAAAGACAAATCGTGGTACCGGTTCATCAACCTTCAAAGACAGAGTGATAATTGGACATATTATCTTTTTCTCTTCTGGAATCCCGAGAAATTTGCAATCTATAATAACATATCGGGAAATAATATGTTTTCCGGAAAAGGAATACAGTTTATGGCAGTTTTTAATTTTTGAAAATATCATGGAAAACACAACACTAATTTCAATTGAAGCCCTCAGGAAGCATTTTCCTACATCAGGAGGCAGCTTTACAGCCCTGAACGGTATAGATCTTAAAATCGGCAAAGCGGAGTTTACAGGCGTCGTAGGTCCCAGCGGAAGCGGGAAAACGACACTGCTCAACATCATAGGTTCTCTCGACTCCCCTTCGGAAGGCAAAGCGGTAGTGCTGGGTCAGTCGATAAGTGACCTGAATCCGAAACAGGCTGCTCTTCTCCGACGATCGAAGCTTGGATTTATATTTCAGAGTTATAATCTTCTTCCGGTTTACACCGTCTTTGAAAATGTGGAATTTCCATTGCTTCTTCTCAAATTTGATGAGAGCCATCGCAGGAAGATGGTGATGGATTCACTCGAATGGCTTGGTCTGGCCGATAAGGTCAAATCAAAACCAGCGCAGCTCTCGGGTGGCGAATGTCAGAGAGTGGCAATCGCCAGGGCAATGGTGAAGAAACCTGAGATCGTTCTGGCAGATGAACCAACGGCGAACCTCGATGCTGCAAACTCGCATAACATTCTTAAGACGATGGTTCAGCTGAATAAAGAGTTCGGAACAACCTTCATTTTTGCCACGCACGATGATAAGGTAATTGGTTATCTGAAGCGGAAGATCTCTCTCGTTGACGGGAAAGTCACTACCGATGAAATCAGGAATAATTAAATCCTTGTAACCATGAATTTATTATTCAGATTAGCAGTAAAAAATCTCATTGGAGCAGGTCTGAGAACCTGGTTAAATGTGATTGTGCTTTCTTTCTCATTCCTCATTATAATCTGGCATAAAGGATTACTTGACGGATGGGACAGGCAGGCAAAGTATGAAACAATCAAATGGGAAATTGGAGGAGGTCAGTACTGGCATTCCAGCTACGATCCTTACGATCCGTTTTCTTTAACTGATGCACATGCCGGAATTCCTTCCTCCCTCGATTCACTTATCTCAGCAGGAAGTATTGCCCCCATACTGATAACCCAGGGTACAGTTTATCCCCGGGGCCGAATTCAAAGTATTCTCATCAAGGGTATAAGTTCAAACCAGAAATTGCTTAAAATACCAAGCTCATTATTTATTAAAAACAGTGAAGATATCCCTGCAATAATCGGTAAAAATACTGCAACCGACAACGAGATAAAGGAGGGGGACTTAATTACCCTGCGATGGCGTGATGTCCATGGCACTTTCGATGCAAACAACATAAAAATTATCGGAATTTTCAATACCGATGTACCTACTGTGGATATGGGTCAGATATGGGTTCCTCTCGATCGTCTGCAAAAGATGATGGATATGGCCGGGGAAGCTACTATAATTGTTTCCGATAAAGAGAGACTAGACAAATTTCTTTCAGGTGAATGGAAATTCAAGGACGACGAAATCCTTTTGAAGTCAATCACCGACCTCATTAAAATGAAATCGGTCGGAGGGTATGTTATGTATATAATTCTTTTGAGTCTTGCTATGCTTGCTATTTTTGACACACAGGTATTGTCAATATTCCGAAGACAAAAAGAAATAGGCACTTATATTGCGTTGGGGATGACACGCAGACAAGTAGTCGGTCTGTTCACTATAGAAGGTTCTCTTAATTCAGTCCTGGCCGGACTGCTGGCAGCACTCTATGGAATACCCTTGCTTGCCTTACAGGCCATTCATGGAGTGTCAATTCCCGGAGGCAGCAAAGGTTTTGGACTGGCAGTGGCAGATAAGATTTATCCTGTTTATAGTCTGGGACTGGTTATTACAACCATTCTTCTCATCCTGCTTACAACGACTATTGTAAGCTATATGCCTTCACGAAAAATTGCCAGAATGAAACCAACAGATGCTTTAAGGGGGAAAATACAATGATCAGGTTTTTATTAAAAGGGATATTAAGAGATAAACAGAGAAGCCTTCTTCCGGTTATTATCGTCATAATTGGTGTATTTCTGACTGTAGCTATGTTTTGCTGGTTAAACGGAGTTCTTAACGACAGTATTGAATTGAATGCGCGTTTCAATGCAGGTCATGTTAAGATAATGACTGCAGCCTATGCAAAGAATGTCGACCAGTTGCCGAATGATCTTGCCCTGACCGGGGTTGATACTCTGCTTATTAAATTGAAAAAAGAGTTTCCCGAAATGGTATGGGGAGAGCGGATTCATTTCGGGGGGCTGATCGATGCCCCCGATAACAGAGGTGAAACACGAGCCCAGGGACCTGCCATGGGTTTTGGTATAGATCTGCTCTCCGGTGACCGCTCTGAAATCGAACGGTTTAATCTCGAAAAATCATTACGACGGGGAAGACTTCCCATTCATCATGGAGAAATCCTCATGAGTGATGAGTTTTCCAGGAAGCTAAAAGTGAACCCCGGTGATACTGTAACTCTGATTGGTTCCACCATGAACGGAAGTATGACTATGTATAATTACACTGTAAGTGGTACGATCGTTTTCGGAACCGGACCCATGGACCAGGGTTCAGTTATTGCTGATCTTGAAGATGTCCGGAACGCGCTGGATATGAATAATGCTGCTGGTGAGATTGTTGGATATCTGGCAGATAATTATTATGATGAAAAGAAAATAGCTGAGGTTGTTATCCGGTTTAACAGTCTTTACCCGGCTTCAAAAGACGAGTATGCTCCGGTTCTGATTACCCTGCGTCAACAGAACAGTCTGGGTCAGATGATAGATCAGATAAAAGGACTCGGAGCTTTTGCAGTCTTCATATTTGTATTGTCAATGTCACTGGTTTTATGGAATGCCGGCCTGTTGGGAGGACTGAGAAGATATCCTGAATTTGGACTCAGACTGGCGATTGGTGAAGATTATTCGCATATTTATTTTACAATGATCTATGAATCGATACTTATCGGAATTATCGGTTCAATCATAGGTATATCGCTCGGGTTACTCGGGTCGCTCTACATGCAGCATCATGGCCTTGATCTGAGTTCAATGATGAAGAATGCAACGATACTTATGCCGGCAGTCTTTCATACACGCATTACCCCGACGGCATTTTTTATAGGATTTATTCCCGGCTTATTCTCAACTGTTATAGGAACAGCACTTTCGGGAATAGGAATTTACAAACGCAAAACAGCTCAATTATTTAAAGAATTAGAAGCATGAGAAAATTAGTCATTCCATTCTTTTTGATGTGCATTTCACTAAATGCCCAGAATCCATCTGCAAAGGAAATTATAGAAAAAGTCGACAGGAACATGTCAGCTGACAGCAGGGTTTTTACTTCAAGAATGGTAATCCATAACCCGAGAAATACCCGGACAGTTGAATCCAAATCATGGAGTATTGGCGAAAAAAAATCATATACGGAGTATCTTTCTCCCCCTCGTGAACAGGGAACAAAAATGCTTAAGCTTGAAGATCAGCTCTGGATTTTTTCTCCTTCAACTGACAGGATAATTCAGATCTCGGGACACATGCTCAGACAGTCAGTTATGGGATCTGACCTATCATATGAAGATATGATGGAAGACCCTCATCTTCTTAATCACTACACTGGAAAAGTTGACGGAGAAGAAAAAATATCTGACCGCATCTGCTGGGTAATTACTCTTACTGCTAATACTCCCGATGTTGCTTACCAGACACAAAAAGTCTGGGTGGATAAAGTCCGTTTTATTCCTTTGAAGAAAGAGCTTTATGCAAAGAGTGGTGTTCTGCTTAAAAAAATAGAATTATCTGATATTGTGCAATTACAGGGTAGGTGGTATCCAAAAAAAATACTCTTTAAGGATGTACTGAAAGAGGGTGATGGAACCGAGTTTCAGATGATGGATATTGAATTTAATGTTAAAATCCCCGAGTATATCTTTTCAAAGGCAAGTCTGAAGAAATAAGTACTCACCCTCTTTGATCCCCCTCTCTGCTTCGCAAAGAGGGGGAATCTATTTGATATAGTGTGCTTTACGCCCCCTCTTTGCGAAGCAGAGAGGGGGATGGGGGGTGAGTTCATTGGATCAAGAGGGACACAGGGGTGAGTTTATTTCCCCAAATTCGCCGGAATAATCATCGTTCTGCTCGAAACAGCATAGGTCCCGAAATATCCTAAAGCTCCATTGCTGAGATTATTATTCGGATTGGCGGGTGTCGAACCGAAAAAAGGATTAGTAAAAAGAAGGTCAGAGAGAGTTCGGTAATAACCGTATGTTTTGTCGTCGAGCGATTCAAGCTCAATACGGTAAGAGCTGCCAGCCACCACTCGTCCTACTACACGGAGTTCCGTTTCTTCACCATTCGTATACTGATCATCATACAACCGGTAGTTTTCTGTGTTTATTGAATCATTTTTAAAAACTTTTACCCTGTAGAAGTTCTTTTCAGGAGGATCTATGAAAAAACAATGAATCTCAAAGTGTGTTTCATTTGGATTATTTCCGCCAATGAAGATACGTTGAGAATCATTCTTTATCAGGGTTAATGAATCGATGTTCACATGACTGGAAAGTATTGAAGATCCCTCATATTCCTGGCCTTCCGATATAACCTTTAAGGTGTACGACCGGCCGGGGATCCCTCTGATTTTTGAAGTAAGATAAACACCTGTTACCTGTTCATGTAATGAATCTATCGTACCTGCATCGTCAGTTATTATAACAACAGCTCCTGATACCGGGGCTAGAACAGGCTGATTGAAATAGCTTCCCGATTTGCTTATTGCAACAGTATAGGGACCCCGCCTGTCGTTTACAGATCCCTCTATTACTATTCGCGGTGCAGCAACATTCAGATCTACATTGATAACTTTCTGACAACCCGAGATTGCCAGTATACCAACCAATGATATGCTAATATGCAGAATATCTTTGAGATTTATTTTCATTTCAGTATATCTTAAAACTTGAAATTATAAGTAATAGCCGGGACAAAACGGAACAGAGACAATCGTACAGCCTGCATTTTTGTCGGATCATTAGGATCCTGCTGAAAATTAATTGCATAAGCATTAGATCGGCCATATGCATTATAGACTGAAAAATTCCAGTTGCTTTCAAACCTGGCGCTCTTTTTCCTCTGCCATGTTAGACCAATGTCCAGCCTGTGATAATCGGGCATCCGATACCCGTTCCTTTCAGTATAGTAAGGCACTATATTACCATCAACAACATATCGCCCGCTTGGGAAAGTGACAACATTCCCACTGATAAAGATCCAGGTAGCTGAAAAGGTGAGTTTCGGATTGAGTTCATACATGGCGACAATAGCCAGGTTGTTTGGCCTGTCCTGCTTTGCCAGGAAAACATTGCCATTATTTATGTCGGGGAACTGCCTTTTGGTTTTCGAGAGAGTATAGCTGATCCATCCTGTCAGTTTGCCATATTTTTTCCTGATCAGGAATTCAGCCCCATACCCCCACCCTTTTCCAAAGACCAGCTGTGCTTCCACTTTATTATTCAGGATAAGATTGGCCCCGTTACGGTAATCAATCTGGTTTTGCATCGTTTTGTAATAAATTTCAACTGATGTCTCAAACATGTTATTTGAGAAATTTCTGAAATAGCCGAGGGTGTATTGATCTGCAATCTCAGGTCTTATATTGATATTACTTGGCACCCACAGATCAAAAGGAGTGGTGGAGGTTGTGTTTGATAACAAATGGATGTACTGACGTGTCCGTGCGTATGATGCTTTTAGTGAAACCGAATCATTAACTATATAGTTCAGCAGAAACCTGGGTTCCAGCCCTCCGTAAGTATTGAATATCTTTCCTTTGGCATAAGTGGATGAATCGACGACATCCGAAACCTGGTTGTAAGTATAAACAGTACCCGGTCCTATTGAACTGAAGAGAGAATAACGCAATCCGTAAGTCACCTTCAGATGTTTTGAAATAGTCTGCTCATCAGAAATGTATACTGCATTTTCGAGTGCATAACGGTTATCCATCGATCTGACCCGGAAGAACGCAGTGCTGTCAACTTTGCTCGGAACGAAAGTATGGTATATAGAATTGAATCCGAATTTGATTGTATTATTTGAGTTAAGGTAGTAATGAAGGTCTTCTTTCAGGTTCCAATCCTTAATTTCAGAAATCACTCTCATTGTCAGATTACCAACTGCCACATTGAATTTATAGCTGTATTGGTTGAATATCAGAGAGGTATTTGAAAATAATTTATCATTTATAATATGGTTCCACCGTGTTGTTGCAGTGATATTACCCCAGTTAAGTCCCAGCGATCCCCCCAGGTTGAAATTATCCCTTCCCAGATAACATGAGAAATAAATCCTGTCTTTTTCAGATAACTGGTAGTTCGCCTTGGCATTTAAGTCGTAGAAATAAAGTGTCGACCGGCTTGCTGTGGAATCAACTCCGTGGTGTGGCAGCAGTTTGAGGAAAACATCGGCATAAGTTCTGCGGGCGGCTATCATGAAGGAGCCTTTGTTCTTTACTATAGGACCTTCAATGGCTAATCGTGAAGCAATAATTCCTATCCCCCCCGATATGTGATATTCCTTAATGTTCCCTTCATTCATCTTAATATCAACCACCGATGATAATCTCCCGCCATATTCAGCCGGGAAACCACCTTTATACAAAGTAATATCCTTTATTGCATCGGAATTGAAAGTAGAAAAGAACCCGAGTAAGTGGGAAGGATTGTAAACTGGCGCCTCGTCAAGCAGAATCAGGTTCTGGTCTACGGCTCCTCCGCGAACGAAGAATCCCGCATTTCCTTCTCCGGCAGGAGTTACCCCGGGTAAAAGCTGAATGGTCTTTAAAATGTCCTTTTCACCCAAAATAACAGGAATATTCTGTATTTCCCTGACATTTATTTTTGAAATCAATTCGCTTTGCACAACATTATTATTGTTCTTCTCTCCCATAATGGTTATTTCTTTTAGCGCGATCGATTCTTCCTCCATGTCAAAATTCAGCTTCATGCTTTCTTTTAAATCGAGAGATACTTTCTGGGTTTTGTACCCCATAAACCGCACTATTAACGAATATTTGCCCACAGGAAGTGAAAGGGAAAAATATCCATACGAGTTTGTAGTAATTCCGATGGTAGGATTCTCTTCAGGATAGATGACAGCTCCTGTCAGTGTTTCACCATTTTGGGCATCGCGTACAAAACCACTGACAGTTGCTGATTTTGGAGTTTCATTTTCCGAAAATCCCTGAAGTAGGAAAACCGAAAATATAAGAATTAATAAGAAGATTCTTTTAGTCATTAAATTTTTATTTGAGTTCAGCGCCCCCTGTCCGCTTCGCGGCCTTCCCCCTAAAAGGGGACTAATTCTCACATACTAAGAAAAGTATTCTTAATTATCTAGTATTAACCCCCCTTTAGGGGGGAAAGAGGGCAAATAAAACAATTCTGATTCTCTCCTGAATCCGTTTTCCTATACATATTCCTATAAACAGTAAATCTGTCAGATTGTTGTTTAACAGAATGCAAGATTTATTCCTTTAAAATTTTGTGCATATAACTCCCGTCCTGCGTAACTATCCGTATAAGGTAAATACCCTGAGAACATGCACTCATATCGAGTTTGTATATTCCGGAATTAACTTCAGTTTTTCTGATTGATCTTCCCTGGAAATCAAACAGTTCGAGAATCCTGATTGTACCCGAAAATTCTATTGTCAGATTGTCCCTTACAGGTGAAGGATAAAACTTCAGTTTCATGTTGTCTTCGGTATCATTTACAGAGACAATAGTACTTGTTGAAGCTGTCCAGTTTGATGCCAGGCTGTTGTCTGAGAGAGGATCAATTAATTCAAGATAATATCCGTTACCGGAAGCATTGGGCCATGGCGGTTTGCTTGAATACCTGACACTGTCAATTACATTTCCAAACCCATCTGCAAGAACCAGACATTGTCCGGCATCTGACAGATTTCTGTTGAATTGTCCTGACGGCTCGAAGCCATATTTAGCTCTGAAAACTTCCACCTTGTTGGCAAGTATTTTGGTGGAATGCGGCGCCATCTGCGAATAGGCCGGAAACTGGTATACGAATCCGGTACCACTGAAATAAACACCAGTTAAACTAACTGTTTTGGATCCCGTATTAGTTATTTCGAGAAATTCCTGCTCATCAGCGTTCGGAAAACTGACACTGGTGGCCGGATTATACATGATTTTTGAAATTACCAGCGGGGGAATTTCTGCAACCGGACAATTTCCTGTGGGAATAATGTTAGTATTCATCCACTCGATGCGCTTCTGTACAAAATCTTTTATTTTTACTATCTCCGAAGGCAAATCAGGAATAGTGCTCCATTTTAAATTTTCACGAACTGCCGCTTCGCTTATCAGGACAACTGTTTTGTCGATCAGATTGTCGACGCTAATCTCGGTTAAGGGTTGTCCGGGCTGAATAAGCTGATTCCATCTTCGTGCGAGGCAACATCTGAATTCCGTATTATTGAAGAGGTCCCTCCAGAATTTTGCACCTTCATTATCACCGTTGGAAAACTGCCAGGTGTTGTATTTACTCCTGTCAAAATTCCAGATAGCGAGATCATATCCAAAGGTCAGATTATTATCCCAGATTGGTCCTGCTCTTAGTTTGCCATTCCTGTCTTTATGAAAATATGTGCTGAATTGATAAGCATCTGCATTTGCAGAAAACTCACTGATGATCATGAAATCGACAAAGGAAGGAATATCAATTACTGAAGGATAGCCCGATTCGAATGTGGAGTTACCTAATGAAACGGTATTGGCGAGTTTAATAAATTCCGAATGGATATATGCGTCCTGCTGGCTGGTAACTTCTTGTGGGCTTGGAAGTGAATGAATGAATGTAACATCATTTGTTCCAATATAACTTGACATAGTCCATGCTACAGGATCAGCTGCATTCGTTTTATCGGCTTTTGTTATATAACCGCCTGTTAAACTAGGATAAATATTATCTGTTGCCAGAATTTTCTTTACATTAACCCTGTCAGATCCCTGTTTAATTTTTTCCTGAAGAACATAAAGGCCTATATATGAGCCATTCAACATTACTTCACAATAAACAGTTCTGCTGGCATATTCTCCCATCATACGTGATAGATTATAACAGAGATAATCGCGAATAAGTGAAGGTTCGAATCCAAGTCCGTTAAGAATCCAGTCATTGTCAGCAGGCAGGCCAAGTAAGCTGACATTTAATTTTGTTACATTATCAGCTTTATATGTTGTGAGGCCATATTGTTTTTTTGGTAATGTCTGGGAGCTCGACCCTCTGGTTTCTATATCAATCCGTCCATTGTAGTTTATATACGCTGTAGTATTCTGATCGGTAAGATAATTCCGTAACCCTGGTCCGCGGTAAATTATTTTCATGTTGGCAAAAACCCTTGGGGCATCTGGTATTTCAACTCCTCCGTCAGTATTAATCAATACAATAGGCATGTTGCTATCCGTAAAACTTTGGGGATAAGCAGACAAAAAAACAATAGACAGAATACAGAAAATAAGAAAGAATCTCTTCATTCAGTTGTGATTAACCATTGATACAAAAGTGTCAATTATTTTCGAGTCTATCACAATGAATCAGGAAATGTGTCGTCAGGGTTTTATCACCCGGGCCAGCACACCCGGTACCTGGAGCAGCTCGTAGTCGTTGCTGTAAATTAAGAATTTGTCATTCCAGCGGGGATTGAATTTATCCTTATAATCCCTCTGCCCTCTGTAGTGCGAAAAAGAACGGATTTTTTCATACGCAAACTTCATAGATTTTTCAGTGAAGTTATGCGGATCATTGAGACCTGACATTGGTGCAAAACCCAGATTAATGTATCTTATACCGCTTTCCTTAAAATATTTGAAAAGCTCTATCAGTATATGATCCATTATTCCGTTAGGAGCATCGGCAGTTTTCCTCAGCAAATCGTAAGTACCTTCATCCTTCACATAGTCGGGAATAACATTCATAAAAGCAATAATTTTTTCTTCACTGTTTTCGATTGTTATTACAGTTTGCTCCTTTATCTCTTTTTCAACGAACATCCCCTGTGAAAAAATAATCTCCTCACGCTCAGTAAGTTTCAGCCATTCATCACTTACTGCTTTAAGTTTTTGTATAAGGCCGTCGCGTAAAGGAGGTTTATTAATATGCGTTGTGTATCCCTGTTCTTTTATTTTATTAAGAGCATTCCTTATCGATTTCTTTTCTCCTCCTTCAAGAGTGAATGACTCGAGATCCACTACCCCCTCCTGTCCGAGAAAAAGGCTCTTCCTTGATAATTCAACATAAACAGGCAGGCTTTCTTTTGGCACACGGTAATAGATATCTTTCAATCCATTTTCATAGCAATACTTACTGAAAGAGGCAATGCATTTTTTCATTTCGTCGCGGTTTTCCGCCACAGGGTCCTCGAGGACCACAGCGAAATTCATGTTAACACGGTAGGAGATAAACGCATTTATCTCAGTTGGAGCATAAATAAATTTGTCGGAATATGTTTTGAAAAAATCAAGGGCGGATTTTCCAAACTGCTGTGTAAGAGCTTTTGCCCTCGAATTTTCTTCATCAGTTGGTGTAATTTTGAAAACATATGGCCTTACAAGCGAATAAACAAGAAAGGATATTGACGCGAATCCGCTTATCTTTATTAGATAAATAAAATCCCTTGCGAAGGCGTCGCGAGGAATAAGGTCACTGCTGCCAATAAGAAAAAAATTCTGGAGAGTGTACCAGAACGACTGGAAAATATTAAAATCAATATGAAAATGTCGTTTATCGAGAAAGTAAAATCCGACAATTCCATAAAGCATAACGGCTGCCATACTTAAAAGCGCAGTCTGCAATCCAACTGTCCCAAGCCTGGGGTTTGTTTTTACATGATATTGTTTTCGTGTCGCTACCAGTGAACCTATTATAAGCAGGGCTATACCAGCTTCCTCATAATCAATGCCCTTGGTTATATGGCCGACTACAGAAATGATACTCAGACCTATAGCAAACCACCAGGCTGTACGCAAGCCTCTTAACATAAAAGCGGCTGTGACCAGCAGAAATAAACCTGCAATAAAAACAAAACTGTTTGAAAAGCTTACAAAATCAACAAGTAGATAATCTCTGAGAAGATGAAGTCGCTCAGGTAGAACAGGAGTGAGTACAGAAATAATATTAACAATACCAAGTGCAAAGATCAGAACGGCTGGAAATATCCGCATAATCAGTTTATCGAGTTTTAAAAGGAAACTCAGGATACCTGTAAAAAGCGGAAGCCAGAATTCAAAGAACCTGAAAAGCATTGTTATTGCTATAGCTTCAATATTATTGAAACCTGAATGTATAAGCACGTAAGTCATCGAGACTTCAATTGCACCCAGACCCCTTAGAAAAGGTGATATGATAAGAAATATCACTACAACTATATAAGCCAGGATAGCAGAGGACAGTGTGGCAGGGAAATTCAGGGCAAGCATTGATATATAAACATGAGCAATACCGATAAATTCTATTAAAACCGAAATAAGGACAGTGTAAAGAAATTGCCTGTGGTTTATTTTGTTGTTTTTAAGATCCTCTATATAAAGTTCAGCTTTAGGATAAATTTTCAGGATCCAGTTATAAATCTTCCCTTTCCTGAGAAGTGAATAATAAATAAAAACGAAGAGCAGGAGGATCAATACTACTCCCGTGAGAGCATACCATTTACCCATTCCAAGATCCCCGCCAGACACAACAAACAGGAAAGCAGGAATAGCCACTATAACCACCGAAAGAATTCCGACAAAGGCATAGATGGAGGAGGCAAAATAAACCTGCGTTTTCGTAATTCCCTTTTTTTCTATTTCGTTACTGAAAAATGCCAGGGATGAGACCGCTCCTGCCGGAAGAAAAACGCTTATGAAGTTTCTTTTAAGAAAAAGTATTATTGCATCCCATAGCTTCAATCGAACATCAATTGAGGCAAAAGAAGTCACATACATAATCCCCTGAACAATTATATAGAAAACGACTAGTCCGAGACCAGCCAGAATCCAGTACTTATTGGCATCCGAAATGACAATTATGACAGAATTAAGTTCATGCTTCTGTCGGAAGATAAACCATGCTGCCAGAACAATAAACAGTGCTGTAAAAAGAAATTGAGTAATAAGCTTTGCATTTTCATTCAGGAAAATGAAGACTTTTTCTTTGAAAAAGTTCCGGATAGTTGCCGATGAGTTTTCTTTAATCATAATGTAACTAATCCTAATGATACAATATTAAAACGCATTATTCTCTCTCATAGTCTGCATGATCAGAGGAAGGTTAAATTTATAGTGATGATCTCCGGGAATTTTTCTTATTACAACAGTTTTGCCGGCAAGTATTTCGGGGATCTGAGTTTTTTCACCATCTCCAAAGATAATAAGCGTTGGTATGTTATGTATGTTAACAATCTCATTTATTGTATTGTATGTATTATTCTTATTACCCATTCCCAGCATATTTGAAATATGGATCTCAAAATCGGTAGTTGCTGCAGGAGACATGAGCACAGCAGATTTCACCCTTAATTTCATATCGTCGGGTAACCGGTTTACAATAAAGGGGACAATTTCGGCTCCAAGGGAATAACCTACAAGAACATACTTTTCTCTGCCCCATTCATTACTGTAATAATTCAGCGCTTTGGCTATGTCAATGGCTGTCTCTTCAGGTGTGCGACGCTTCCAGAAATATTTTTTCGAATCGAGCCCCACTGTCGGAATACCTGTAAGGGCAAGGTTATCCGCAATGGATTGTTCAAACCCGTACCAGCCTCCATCGCCCGATATCAGTAAAGCAAAAGGAGCCTGTTTGTCCTGGAATTTGGAATTTGTAATTATTAACGGCAGCAATTTTACCTGATCAATATTAACCAGGGGAGGTTTATCTTTTTCATATTTTGCGATAAGCCGGCTAAAGGCATCTTTCCACTGTGGCATAAAATCGTTCCACTTTGAAAATCCATGTCCAACCTTAGGTAAAGTGACTAATTCGGAATTTTTCGTTTTGGCCATAAATTCCACAACTGCAGGATAATTGCATATTTTATCCAATTGTCCGTTAAGAACTATCCAGGTATTTCCAAGCTCTGTGTCGGGTTGAAGTAAATAGCGCTTCCCGGGAATGTCTTCTTTTACAGTAAGACCATTAATCTCGCAGAGCTTTTTGGGGAGATCAATGTCGGGACAAAATCCAATTGAAATAGCTCCTATAAATGTTCCCGGCCTCGACTGGGCTAATATCCCGTAAACAAGAGTTGCCCCGCTTGAATATCCCATAAGTACGGGTGGCTTATAATCAGGGAAGTCGTATTTCTTCTCCACATCCGTTACCAGTTGCACAAAATCAGCTGCCACGTTATAACATTCGTCAGTCCGTGTCCTTAACTCTTTAAAATATCGAAGTATATCAACGCCAATAACAAGGGAATTCATCTCCGAAAATGTCTCAGAAAAACTGATAACCCCCGATCTCCAGCCTCCATCGCCCGATATCATTATTATAACATTCTGAGGCGTATTGGTACGGTTATAAATATAAACTTTCCCAAAAACTGGAACATTCAAAGAGTCACTGGGCACCCCAGTTGCTTGTCCGGAAATAAAGAGGAATGTAAAAAAGACAAATGAAAATATTGATCTCGATATATTCTTTAGTTTTCTATTCTCCATAATAAATATTTCAAAGCGTTTTATAAACTACAAAGCTAATATTTCCTTTTTAACCATTCTTCGGGTAGCGGTATAATACACATGTTCATCGAGCTGTTATCTTCAGACAGCATTGCGGACTGGATCTCTATCCTGCTACCATCGGCACTGAATGTTTTTTCGTTCTCATAAACAGCACGTTATCGAGATCACTTTATATACCAGATATTTCAGTCATTATATTTAATCTTAAGTAAGATAAGTTCGAGATGTGATTTAAAGATTGCTTCGTCGCTTAGGCTCTAAGTCTCCTCTTCTCCCCCTCTCCCAGTCTCCCCATCTTTCCCTAGGCCAGCTTCTTATACTTTATCCTGGCCGGAGTTGTATCAGAAACCCTCTTTTTATAGTTTTCTTCATAGTCAGAATAGTTGCCTTCGAACCACACTACTTTTGAGTTACCTTCAAAAGCCAGCATGTGAGTAGTAACCCTGTCGAGAAACCACCTGTCGTGGGATATTATCACTGCACAGCCTGCAAAATTTTCAAGACCTTCCTCAAGGGCCCTGAGAGTATTTACGTCAATATCGTTCGTCGGTTCGTCGAGCAGCAGAACATTTGCCCCTGATTTAAGTGTTAGAGCGAGATGCAGCCTGTTTCTCTCCCCTCCTGACAGTACTCCGCATTTCTTTTCCTGATCGGCTCCTGTGAAATTAAACCGTGCCACATAAGCCCTGGCATTCACAAGGCGGTTTCCAACCATTACATCCTGCTGACCTCCTGAGATCACCTCATAGACAGTTTTGGCAGGATCAATAGCTTCGTGTGCCTGATCAACATATCCGAGAGTAACAGTTTCACCTATTGTAAATGTGCCCTTTGTGGCAGCTTCCTGTCCCATTATCATACGGAAGAGAGTTGTCTTTCCTGCACCGTTTGGTCCTATAACCCCTACAATTCCGTTGGGAGGAAGACTGAATTCGAGATCATCAAAAAGCAGCTTGTCATCAAATGATTTTGTGACAGCCCGGGCTTCTAATACTTTGTCGCCAAGCCTGGGACCGTTCGGAATGAATATTTCGAGTTTATCTTCTTTCTGTTTCACATCCTGATTAAGAAGGTTTTCATAAGCCCCCAACCTCGCTTTTGATTTGGCATGTCGTGCTTTTGGAGACATTCTTACCCATTCCAGCTCACGTTCAAGTATTTTTCTTCTCTTCACATTTCCTTTTTCTTCAGATTCAAGACGTTTTGCTTTCTGTTCAAGCCATGAAGAGTAGTTTCCTTTCCAGGGTATCCCCTCGCCCCTGTCGAGTTCCAGGATCCACCCGGCAACGTTGTCGAGGAAATACCTGTCGTGCGTGATACAAATCACTGTACCGTTGTATTGTTTAAGAGTTGTTTCAAGCCATTGAACCGATTCGGCATCGAGGTGGTTGGTAGGCTCGTCAAGGAGCAGTATATTGGGTTGTTGTAAAAGTAACCTGCATAATGCCACTCTTCTTCGTTCACCTCCCGAAAGAACATTTACTCTTGCAGAGCCATCCGGACATCTGAGAGCATCCATTGCCCGCTCAAGCTTGTGTTCGATATTCCAGCCATCGGCATAGTCGATCTTTTCCTGAAGTACAGCCTGCCTGTCCATAAGTTGCTGCAATTTATCAGGATTTTCATAAACTTCCGGTTCGCCAAAGCTGTTATTGATCTTTTCGAATTCCTTCAGTAATTCCATTGTCTCTTTCAGCCCCTCCTCAACAATTTCTCTTACACTTCGTCTCTCATCAAGAAGAGGATCCTGTGAAAGATGTCCTACAGAATATCCCGGAAGAAAAGTAATCTCCCCCTGGTATTCTTTTTCCATACCTGCAATTATCTTCAGGAGTGTCGATTTTCCTGAACCGTTCAGACCGATGATCCCGATCTTAGCTCCAAGAAAAAATGAGAGTGAAATATCTTTAAGGACCTGTCTGTGAGGAGGAAATGATTTCCCAACCCTGTACATCGAAAATATGATCTTATTGTCGTCAGCCATACTTTTATCGTTATTTATCCTGCAAAAATAAGTAGAGACGCCCAATTTGGGCGTCTCTATACCAATAATTTTTTAATATTTTATTTCTGCTCGAATAATTTAACTGTTTCATCCTGTAGTAAAACCCACAATGAGTATACTCCTTTCAGTGTACCGATCGGGATATTCAGGCAGCCAAGTGCATTGACAACAATTACTATGTACCTTGCCCAGGGTTTATATGCTAAAAGACCAATACCGCCGACCAGTCCAAGAGTTGATAAAAATCCGAACAGTATGGGCAGGCTGACAGATAAGAAACTAAGAACCATTTCAGCTGTATCATCACCCCCTACCTGGCTCTTTGCAAAATCCATTACAAAGAATAATACCACAGCAATAATGAGTCCCAGAATTGCGAAACCAATTTGTATGGCAGCAACCACGGTTACATGTTTTTTCATTTTCGAGTCTTCCATGACATTTAATTTTTATGCAATTTAGTTATATTTTCATTCCTGCTCTAATGACTGCCGATTTAATAAATTGATGCATCAACCTCTATATTATTTCCCAGCCGCAACCAATTAATTGAAAAACCGGTTCTGTAAGAAGAGAGTTTTAGTATCTTTGTTTAAAATAATCAGTTATGAAAAGGAAATTAATGTATACAGCAGGTTTTATACTTATTGCATTGTCAGTTACTACATGTACAAAAAATTGCAAAGTGTGCTCACAAAACACCTATAATTCCGGTGGAACTCTTTTAACAACCGGCACTGACACTGAATATTGCGATGCGGAATTAATCCGTGTTGAAGCTACTCCTGATATAACATTGTTAGGTGTCACCACCAAATGGGTCTGCAGATAATCAGTATCTGACCCCGATCAATGTCACATCGTCAATCTGGGGGCTGTCACCGCGCCACTCCTCAAATATCTGATTTAACCGCTCTCCCTGTTTAAGCATTGGCACTCCTGCCATTTCCACGAGAGTTTCCCTTAGTTGCATCGACATGAATTTTTTCTGCTGGGGTCCGCCAAACTGATCGGCAAAACCATCAGAGAAAATGTAGAATGCATCTCCCTTCTGAATATCGATCTTATGTAATGTGAAGGGCTCCATTTTGTAATGAATTGCTACCGGCATTCTGTCAGCCCTGTAATGAGTCAGCTCCCCATTCCTGACAAGATACAGCGGATTATTTGCGCCGGCATACCATAAAATATTCTTGTCAAAATCAACAACGCAGACGGCTATGTCCATGCCGTCTTTAATACTATCCTCTTCGGCAACCTGTTTTAAGGATTTAATTATTCCCTGGCGAAGGTTTTCTATTATCTGGTCGGGCATAATAATATGTTTCCCGTTTACGATTTCATTAAGAAGTGTCACGCCAAGCATGCTCATAAATGCTCCGGGAACACCATGCCCGGTACAGTCGGCTGAAATTATTACCTGTGGATTTGCCTGAGCACTTACCCAATAAAAGTCACCGCTGACGATAGCAAGCGGCTTATAAAGAACGAAGTGTTCAAGCTTATCGCTGAAAAGTTCGAGTGATGGGATTAATGCTGTCTGTATCCTCTTGGCATACATTATACTATCTTCAATATGCCTCTTCTGATACCCTATCTGATCTCTCTGGGCAGCAGCAAGATCTCTTTGCTTTTCAATCTCATCCTTTTGTAATGAGATCGTTCTGTTCTTTTCTTCGAGCTTAATATTTGCCTCTTTCTTGATCTTGTAACTCCTGTAAATATAATAACCCAGGAAACTCACCAGAAGCAGAGCCAGAAGAACAAAATAAAGAACCAGTTTTTGTTTTTCGATTGCCTCAAGCTGAACCTTTATCTTACTTTCCTGTTCTCCTATCTTTTTCAACTGGCCATCGATCTTCGCCATCTGAACTGCAATTTTTCCCTTCTGGTTTGAAAGAGTGTCCTTTTGAACCTGAACCTCTGTCTGCTGTATAACAATTGTCTGTTTCTGAACTGAAATTTCTCCTTTTTGTTTGCTGATCTGTACAAATTGTCTGTCAAGTACTTTTTGCTTCTCGGTCAATGTTTTCTCCTTTGTTTCTATCTCTTTGTTGAGACTGTCGAGGCGCGCTTTCTGATGAAGAATTTCAGACCTCTGAGCAGTTATCATATCCAATTGCTGCTTTATTGTGTCCCTTTGTATAACAATCTGTTCACTGGCCTTACCAAAGAGATTCTCCCAGTCTTCCTTAGTTTTTATAGCCTGAAACATCATATTTGAATTTACCTTCATTCCTGCTTTATTGATCAGGTCCTCATTTACACTGTATTTAGGCATCTCTCCTTCCACCCCCATAAAATTTATCATTGATTCCCTGAATTCATATCCCTCTGTTAATAACAAAGTCTGATGCCCCTCCAACTTTGTTCTGACTTTATTCAAATTAAAGCCACTCGCTTTATTAATATATAATAACTGGGTATGAAGGATCTGATCCTCACTTCTGAAAACAACTAACTGAACGGGTTTATCCTGAATTGTTTTTCTGGTTTTTGCAAGGTTGCCCATCTCCCAGAACAATTCCGAGGTCTTGTCTAGTATACCAATCCTGAAAACAGATGAATCTGCAAATCCTGCACTATAGTCAATATACTTCGCAACATCAAAAATAAAAACAGCCCTTGTTCCGTTATTTAATCCAGCCTGGCCAAAGGCATTAGAGATCAATAATATCAATCCCAGAGAAAGGATCGAAATTCTGATAGAGCGAATTTGTCTTAACATGATGCCGAGGGTTTATTAATACGAAATTGCACAATATAATTCAGGAAACCAAATATCTCCATAGTTCATATTAACGGGATGTGTTGATAAAATGTTAATAATTGTGTAAATAATCAGACAACAGATCCTTTTCTTATCGTAATTTTATACAAGTTTAATCGAACCTATAAATGACATTGAATATCAGCAATTTAGAACTTACTGGCAAAAAGATAGTTATTGTTGAGGATGACCTTCCATCAATCAGGTATTATGAAACATTACTGAAAAATTCAGGTGCTGATGTAATGATTTTTCATACAGGTAAGGAGTTTGTTGATTTTTTAACCCAGGAAAACACGACAATTGATCTCGTTTTCATGGATTTTCTTATACCTCTCATTAATGGCATCGAATGCATAAGGATATTGAGGAAAGAGAGAAAAGCCACACCAGTTATAATGATCACAGCCTATTCTTCGGAACAGGCAAAGACTGAAGCTTATATTGCCGGGTGCAACGAATATGTTCTAAAACCTATTTATCCTGAAAAGATTTTTTTCCTTCTCGAAAAATATCTTAAATCGGATATCAAGGTGCCATTCTCATACTAAATTCTTCTAAATATTATTGTAAGACTTTTTTGGCGGGTTCCTGCATGGTAGTACAGGGACCATTGTTATTTATACAAGCATTCATTGAGATCAGGAGATCCTTCGCTCCGCTCAGGATGACAGCAGAATTGGCAAACCAGGAAGGCAGAAGCGCCGGTTCGCAAACGGAAATTTTTGAATTCCTGATTTTCAATTGCGAACCGGCGCTTCTGCCTTCTTGTCACCACAAAGAAATGTCATCCCGAACGAAGTGAGGGATCTCCTCATCATAATAAATAAAGACTGGAAACCAGACGATTGTATCTATTTGTTCGAAGGTTGCACAATCTTTACATAATCTGAATAGTAAGTTTCCAGTTTCTTTGTTATCGCTTCACCCATCTCAGGTTTGCCACCCGACACGCACGCATTTGCCACCCGTGAGGTATATTGAATTGCTGTCTGAATCTCAAACTCAGCCGAACTGACAATATATGGCTTTTGCTTTAAGAAATAATCGAGTCTTTTATAATAGTAATCGCAGAAAGCTGTCGACATTTCAACCGCTTTTTCAGTAGCTCCTGCAGCAAAATATGCTTCAATTATATCGGCCGTATATGGATCGTAAGGGATCTTCTCAAGAGGAAGCGCCTCCATGCATTTATTGAGCGTTTCGATTGCCTTTTCATTTTTCCCTTCTGATGAAAGAGCTTTTGCAAGCCTGGCATAGTTAAGTCTGGCCTTGACAACAATTAAAGTTCGTAAATGGTTATAATCGATGTCAACACCTTTCTTGTTAGCACCACCCCAGACAAATTTATTGATCATATTCTGATAAAGAATATCGGTATTAATCCGTCCGTAATCCAGCCAGTTCTTATTCTGCGATTTTATGGGCACTAGCCGGTAGGCAAGCCCTTCAAGCTGAAAATACTCTTCAAGACCCAAAGCATCATTGTGATATCCGGTAACAAAGTAAATGGGCCTTTCCCAATTATTATGCGCCAGAATATCAAGAACGATCAGCTGACTCTTGAGTATTGAATTCCCTTTCAGTTTTATATCAATATAAGGAACTATCTTATCTGCATCTTCGGGCTTTACTGTACCAGAGGCAAGTACTTTTGCCTTATCAACAGGAATTCTTATAGTTCGCGATGGTATTATATCAAGAATTTCTGTAGAGGATACCTGTACTTTTGTCGCCTTATTATCGCTCTTTACAAAATCAATTATTGTCGAGATATCTACAGGGTCTTTTGTTTTTTCCACTATAAAGAGCTGATTGTTGATCCCGTCATAGTACTTTTTAACCGGCAAAGTGACAGGCAGCGGCGCTGAACCATAAGTTCTGCATTTCATCTGATCTATATACCAGTCGGTATTAAGGAGCATCAGATTGCACACCCTCATGTCGGTCCTCATACCTTCTACCTCCTGGGCATACCAGAGGGGGAAGGTATCGTTGTCTCCGTTTGTAAATAGGATAGCATCAGGAGCACACGAATTCAGGTAGTCAAAGGCTACATCGCGGGCGAGATATCGGCCCGAACGGTCGTGATCGTCCCAGTTTTGTGTTCCCAATACAACTGGTACGGCAACAAAACATATTAATCCTGCAGCCGTAGCCGCAATTTTTTCATTTATTAGTTTTGATAACCCTTCAAACAGGGCAAGCACCCCAAGGCCTATCCATATTGCATAAAAATAGAATGATCCTGCGAAAGCATAGTCCCTTTCCCTTGGCTGATTTGGATATTGATTAAGGTATACCACAATTGCAATTCCGGTCATAATAAAGAGCAGAAGGACAATTCCCCAGTTTTTATTATCGCGGTTCAGATGGTAGAACATTCCCACAAGACCTAGAATAAATGGCAAGAGATAATATTTGTTTTTTGAAGGATCGGTTTTCATATCTCCCGGCAAATCGGAAGTCCCCACCCTTGGCTCGTCAATGAAATTAATGCCGCTGATCCAGTTTCCGTTTACGGCACCGCCGGTTCCTTGAGTGTCATTCTGTTTCCCGACAAAATTCCACATAAAGTATCTGAAGTACATATAACCAAACTGGTAGGAGAACATAAACCTTAGATTCTCTCCGAATGTCGGTCGTTTCAGAACTTTCTTCTCGCCATTCTGGTCAGTTACCTGTATGGGCGTCCCTTTAACCCTTCCCCATTGCTTGTAAACTTCCTCATGGTCGCTCTGGTCGCTCCACATTCTGGGGAAAAGTGTAATAAACCTGGGATCATAAACACGTTCAAGGTTATGCCCGGTTATGATATACTTTCCATTTTCAAGAGCATATTTGGGTTTCCCGTCTACATAATCAGTAACGGGAGCATTATAATAAGGACCCTTAAACAAAGGTCTTTCACCGTATTGTTCCCTGTTCAGAAAGTAAAGAAGGTTGAATGGATTCGATGGATTATTTTCATTAAGCGGTGTGTTCGCAGAAGATCTGATGACAATAATGGCATTGGCGGAATAACCTATGAGAATGACCATTATAACCGTAAGCAGAGTATTGAGAGTGGTCCTGCTCTTTCCGGCTATATACCATATCGTTCCTGATATCAAAACTAGCGCAATTATGTTTAGGACTGAAGATCCAGAAATAACCCATATACCGGTAAAAAAAAGGGCTGCGATGGCCAAAACGGCGTTTTTAACCCTGTTTTCAGAAGAAAATGAAAATTTAACGGCAAAAATATAGAGGACTGCAACCAGGATAATATGAACAACCATCCCGCTATTGGCCGGAAGATGAAGGGTATTCGCGAAGAACCAGTCAAATTTTGAGGAGATGGTCACAATGCCCGGCATTATTCCGTACATCAGAAGGGATAAGAGTACCAGTGAAGTCACCAATGAGATTAAAAAGCCCTTCCATGAGAACTCGAATTTTTTAAAATAGTAGACGAGCACCATACCCGGAAGAGTGAGGAGGTTAAGAAGATGAACCCCAATAGAAAGACCCATCAGAAAACCAATAAGTATTATCCATCTGTCAGCATATTTTTCTCCCGCCACATCTTCCCACTTGAGTATTGCCCAGAATACAAGCGCGGTAAAAAAAGCAGAGGATGCATAAACTTCACCTTCAACTGCAGAAAACCAGAATGAGTCAGTAAAGGAATAAGCTACTGCGCCAACAATACCTGAAGCTATTACTGCAACTATTCTTCCGGTGGTATAATTCTCTTCACTTTTTATAAGAATCTTTTTTGCCAGATGTGTAATAGTCCAGAACAGGAAAAGGATAGTAAATGCACTTGCCAGAGCCGACATGCTATTGACCATGGCTGCTACTTTTGTTACATTTCCCCCCGCAAAAAGAGTAAAAAATCTGCCCATTATCATGAATACAGGGTTTCCTGGAGGGTGCCCGACTTCAAGTTTAAGACAGGAAGCAACAAATTCACCGCAGTCCCAGAGGCTGGCTGTTGGTTCAATCGTCATCAGGTAGGTGAATGCTGCAACAGCGAATACAGCCCATCCCGAGACATTATTTATCAACCTGTATTTCTTCATTGTATAATATCTTTGTCGATTTATAATCTTCAATTATTTCAGATGACGAAAATACTTAATTTTTTCATACCATTGGCAACAGATTACCCGTCACTAATTTTGCTATTTTTGACCCATATTATTTTAAATGAAACTCAGGCAATTATTCTTATATACGGTTTTAATATTCTCTTTCCAGTTTATCTCGGCACAATATTATGAGACAGGCCAGGACCCTGCATCACTTAAATGGAAACAGATTAAAACAGACAGGTTTACTGTCATTTTTCCTGAGAATTGGGGCCACGGAGGAATGCTATATGCAAAATCGCTCGACGAAGCATACTCAAAACTTATAACTCTGTTTCCTGTAAAAAAGTTTCATATTCCGGTTGTAATACATAGTTTTTCGATCCAGTCGAATGGCTATGTTGCGTGGGCTCCCAAACGGATGGAATTATATCCCACACCTGAGCAGAACACCATTCCTCTTTCACCGGAAAAACAACTTGCAATCCACGAACTTACCCATGTTCTCCAGATGGAATCGCTAAACCAGGGTTTTTCAAAAGGAATGTCCCTGCTGTTTGGAGAACAGTTCACCGGTATCGTTGCGTCACTTCTGCCTTCTTGGTTTCTTGAAGGTGATGCGGTTTTTGCCGAATCGGCTCTGACCCAATCAGGCAGAGGACGCGATCCTTCATTTCAGAAACAGCTTAAAGCCCTTATGGTTGATAATAAAATTTATAAATACGATAAGATACTTAACGGATCATATAGGGATTTTGTACCTGACATTTATGAATCGGGGTTTCAAATGGTAACCCTTGCTCTGACAAAAAAGGATCCTCAGATATGGAATAAAGTCCTGCGTTTCACTGCTGATGAACCATTTACCCTTAACCCATTCAATATAAGCCTTTCAAGAAATTCAGGCCTGAGAAAGAAAACACTCTGGAACGAAACCTGCGATACACTGAAAACGATGTGGACAAAAGATTTATCCAAAAATAATCCTGAAGCTTACAACATAGCCAATCCCGACAAACATGGGAAATATATAAATTACTATTCTCCTGTTTTTGCCGGAAAAGACAGCATTATCGCCATAAGAACCTCATTATCTGTTCCATCTTCTTTTGTGCTTATTGATCCTGTTCAAAAAACTGAGAAAAGGATTCATACTCCGGGACAGATTTGGCCCTGGTTCATTTCATATGCGAAGGGAAGACTTGTGTGGGTTGAAACACTACCTGACCCCAGATGGGATAACAGAGAGTATTCGGTCATCAAAATGCTGGATATCAATACCAATTCCGTTAGAAAACTTTCCCGAAAATCGAGATATCTTGCCGCATCGATTTCCCCTGACGGAGAAAGGATAGCTGCTGTAGAAAATACGGTCAATAACATTAATAATCTTGTTTTGCTCAGTACAGAGACCTCAACTGTAATAGAGTCTGTCTCTCCTCCCCGGAATGTCTATCTGCAGCATCCACAATGGTCGGCAGACGGTAAAAAGATTACATTTATTTTCCTTGCTGAAACGGGTGAGGGAATAATGTCATTCAACTTAGTAAGTCATAACTGGGAGACACTTATTGGTGCGGCAAGAAATAATCTTCAGTCGTCTTTCCTCCGGAAAGATTCACTTTTCTTTATAAGTTCATCATCTGGAACGGATAATATCTATCTTCTGACACCCGATAAAAAAATAATCCCGGTTACCCGTTCAAAATTCGGAACAGTTGACGCCAGTCCGGGAGGCAGCAGGATTCTTTTCGGTGACTATACCTCACTTGGCAATAATATCTGTAGCACGCCGATAGCTTTGACCCGCACTAGGATTAAAGATAAGGCAGCTTCCTCCTCTTTCCTCCTAAACAGGATTAACCTTAAAACATATTCAGGCACTGATAGCAGCACTGGCAATTACACTCCCGAGCCATACAGAAAATGGGAACATCTTTTCAGGTTTCATAGCTGGATGCCATTCTATGCAGATATTGCGGAACTAAAAGCAGATCCGACGAGCATCAGACCCGGAATTACTATTATGACCCAGAATACTTTAAGCACACTTACATCAACAATAGGTTATGAATATTCTACCGAAAAACGCAATGTCTTTCATTCACGTATAACCTGGAGTGGGTGGTATCCGGTTATTGAATCGCAAATCGACTATGGTACAATTCCGCATATAAGTAAAATGGGAGTTGACGTAGCCAATCCTTCTGTAATTCAGCCAGGTATAAGTTTTCTAAACACTATCTCCATCCCTCTTCAATTTTCATCAGGCAGGTTTTCGGAGTTTCTGCGACCCGCTCTCTCGACTGACTATATAAATCAATATATCTACATAAAAGAAACCGGCACCTACGATTATGGCCAGACTATAATTACCGGCAGACTATATTTTACAAACTACGACAAGTCAGCCGTTCGCGATATATATCCAAGATGGGCCCAAACAATAGATTTTAATTACTGCTTCGCTCCTTTTGACAGGAATATCTATGGATCAGCCGTATCATTAAAGACTGCATTCTATTTTCCGGGGCTTTTCCCTAACAATGGAATAAAAATCAGGCTGGAAATTGAAAAACAGGATCCCTCGAAATATTTATACAGCAACTTCTCATCTCTCCCCCGTGGTTATTATAATATTATTTCCAAGCAGCTTAAAATATTTTCAGCTGACTATGTTTTTCCTCTGGCTTATCCCGATTTCAATCTTGCAAGTCTACTGTATCTCAAAAGGATCCGCACAGGTTTGTTTTATGATTATGCCGAAGGGCCGGGTAATTCATTTTATCAATACTCTTCCAATGGACTGGTTCCACTATACAAAAGTTCTGAACCGGAGTCTTTCAAATCATTTGGAATTGAATTGATGGCTGATTTTCATGTTCTCAGGATCCCATTTATGATATCAGGCGGAATTCAGTATGCATGGAAGAATATTAATCAGACGCCTTCTATCCAGTTCTTATTCAATATCGATCTGTTTGGAATGACATTGGGCAAGAGAAAGATGTAACTCTTTCAGGAAACCACACTGCGGGCAGTTTCCTTTATTTGATGCCAGGCTTTTTTTACATGTTCAATGGTCACATTTGTCTGAGCTGTAACCATCCGGAGTGTATACTTTCCATTGAGAACTGTATGACTCAGGTACAATTTTCCGGAATCATTAAGTGAGTGATTCAGTTTTTCATTGATCGCATTGATCTCTTCTTCACAATATCCTGTCGGGACATACCTGAAACACACAACGCAGATAGTAACCGGAGCAAGTATTTCAAAATCAGTCTCTTTTGAGATCATTGCAGAAAGTCCGGCAGCGATAGCTATGTGATTTCGTACAGTTTCGCGGAGACCTTCAAGCCCATAAGTTCTTATTACACTCCATAGTTTTAAAGCCCTGAATCTTCTTCCCAGGGGAACACCCCAGTCGCGGTAATCATTTACTTGTCCCCTTGTCCTTGTTTTAAGATATTCCGGCAGTATTTCAAAAGTTTTAATAAGCATGGAGGCATCCTTCACAAAATAGGCTGTACAGTCAAAATTTGTGAACATCCATTTGTGAGGATTAAAGACAAAGCTGTCGATATACTCCTTCCCGTCGAGCATCCATTGAAATTCCGGAAGAATAAGAGCTGTGCCGGCCATTGCTGCGTCAACATGAAGCCAGACATTAAACTCGTTGCATATCTCGCCTATCTTTCTTAACGGATCAATTGAAGTCGTTCCGGTAGTTCCTAATGTTGCTACCACACAGCAGGGGATATGTCCGTTATTTTTATCGGACTTTATTGCTTCTCTTAGCTTTTGAGGATCCATGGAAAAATCTTCCCTGACAGAAATTTTGAGAAGGTTTTTCCTTCCGATTCCGCTTATTTTAACAGCTTTTTCAACTGATGAATGAGTCTGTTCCGAACAGTAAACTTTAAGGTTTCCAGAGCTTTTGAGTCCATCAGAGTTAACTGAAAAATTGGTGACTTTTTCCCTTGCTGTCAGAATAGCTGCGAGAGTTGCAGTTGAGGCGGAGTCCTGAATAACACCTTCAAATCCTGATGGCAACCCAAGCATTTCCCTCAACCAGATCATCATCTTTTCTTCAAGCTCTGCAGCTGCCGGAGAGGTTTCCCAGATCATACACTGGGCTCCGAGTGTTGCAATAAGCATTTCTGCCAGTATTGAAGCTGGGCTGGTGTTTGCCGGGAAATATGCAAAAAAATTGGGGTTCTGCCAGTGAGTTATACCTGGCATAATTATTTCATTGAAATCCCCCATAAGGGAATCAAATGATTCTGGAAGCAAAGGTGGTTTGACGGGTATCTTATTAAAAATATCCCCTGGTTTAACTAACGATTTTACCGGCAGGTTCTCAACATTTTCCATGTAGTTCGCCATCCACTCAACGAGCTCATGGGCATGTTTTCGAAATTCATCATGTGTCATTCAATATCTCTTATCTTACCGAATCCGCAAGAAGTATGATCTTGTTTGCCTTTACTTCAATCACTCCTCCGCTGATATCATAGGTAATCTCATTATTTTCCTGGTCAACCATCCGCACAGTGCCATTTTCGAGGGTAGAGATAATTGGTGCATGGTCTTTCAAGACCTGAAATGATCCTTTTTTCCCCGGAACTCTGACCGATTTGATCTCCCCGTCAAAAATTTTTTTATCAGGTGTGATAATCTCTATTTTCATTTCAGCTTATTAATAATCAGAAGTTTTCCGATCAATATATTATTTTGACTGGGAAAGGATTTTTTCGCCTTTTTCAATAGCATCTTCTATAGTTCCTACCAGCATAAATGCCGATTCGGGATACTGGTCAACCTTTCCGTCCATTATCATATTGAATCCTTTAATTGTGTCTTCAATAGAAACGAGGGCTCCTTTAATACCTGTAAACGATTCCGCTACAGTGAATGGCTGGGAAAGAAATCTCTGTACCCTTCGTGCGCGATGCACGACCAGTTTATCCTCCTCTGAAAGTTCGTCCATCCCGAGAATAGCAATGATATCCTGTAGTTCATTATATCTCTGAAGTAACTCTTTAACACGTTGCGCGCAGGAATAATGTTCATCGCCAACGATTTCTGCGGTAAGGATTCTTGATGTTGAATCAAGTGGGTCAACTGCGGGGTAAATACCAAGTTCCGAAATTTTTCTGCTTAATACAGTTACTGCATCGAGGTGAGAGAAGGTTGTTGCAGGGGCCGGATCGGTGAGGTCGTCGGCTGGAACGTATACCGCCTGAACAGAGGTTATAGATCCATGTTTGGTTGAGGTAATTCGTTCCTGCATTATACCCATTTCAGTAGCCAGTGTTGGTTGATAACCTACTGCTGAAGGCATCCTTCCGAGAAGAGCAGATACTTCGGAGCCAGCCTGAGTAAACCTGAAGACGTTATCCATAAAAAACAGGATATCCCTTCCACCGCTTTTCCCATCACCGTCCCTGAAATGTTCAGCAACGGAGAGGCCCGACAGGGCTACTCTTGCTCTTGCTCCGGGAGGTTCGTTCATCTGTCCGAATACGAGAGCCAGTTTTGATTCTTTTAGGGCGTCATGATCGACCGTAGAAAGGTCCCAACCACCCGATTTCATGTTCTCAAGAAATTTTTTACCGTAGGTAATTACTCCAGCTTCGAGCATATCACGAAGAAGGTCATTACCTTCCCTTGTTCTTTCTCCTACCCCGGCAAAAACTGACAGGCCTGAATATGCTTTTGCAATATTGTTTATAAGCTCGAGGATCACAACTGTTTTACCAACTCCTGCTCCGCCGAAGAGTCCGATTTTCCCCCCTTTTGAATAAGGTTCAATAAGGTCAATTACTTTTATTCCCGTATACAAAACTTCTTTTTCTGTAGAAAGGTCCTCATATTTTGGAGGTTTCCTGTGGATTGGGTATCCTCCTTTTTTATCAAGAAAACCAATGCCATCTATAGCTTCACCTGTAACATTCATAAGACGTCCTTTTATCTGTTCCCCTATTGGCATAGTAATGGGTAGTCCTGTTGCTACAACATTCATCCCCCGGCGAAGACCGTCGGTTGAATCCATCGCGATTGTTCTTACTGTCCTTTCTCCGATATGTTGCTGACATTCCACAACCAGAAGGGAGCCGTCATCTCTCTTTATTTCGAGAGCATCATAAATGTCAGGCATCTCAAGACTCTGCTTTTCAAAAGTAACATCAACCACTGGTCCGATGATCTGGCTGATTTTCCCGATATTCTGTGACATAGATCTTAGTTATTTATTTAAGTTTTCCAGAAGAGACAAATTTAATACTTTTTGTGTTTTTTTCAGACTTATATCTTTATAAATTCTGTTTTGTATAAAAGATCGGGGATTGTATCACGAACAATAATGGTGAGATCCCTCGCTGACCCTCGGGATGACATCGCGGCTGAGGATCATAAGGAAAGAAGTGGCGATTCGCAACACCAGTCAGCATTTTATAGAAATTCTTCTGCGAATCGCCACTTCTTCCCTATAATAACCGACTAATTATCATGTCATTCCGAGCGTCAGCGAGGAATATCCCAATTCCCGTGACAGTTCCAAAAAAAATGATATTATTACTAGTTTCAACATTGAACCCAGCAACACCGAAGGTTAGCTCCAATTTATTTTTACCCGGTATTTCATAATTTTATACCTTTATTGAAATAACCAATTTGTATTTACGCTTACCATCTTAATCCAATTTTATGAAAAAGCTAATTCTCATATTCTTTTTGATGTTTGCGGTTATGGTTATCGTAAATAGCCAGTTCACTAAGATAGGAGGAGGAATAGCGCTGAGCAGCGGTTTCCGGTTTCATGATCAACTTATGACAGGAAACAGGAGTAGTACTATTGCAGTTTCATTCAAAGGCATTTACAAGATAAGTGAGCCATTTCAAATTTCTCCCTCTTTTGGCTTTTTTCTACCTCATGCCACCAGTGAACAATCGTCGAAGCAAACAGTATCTTCGATGATGTTTGATATAAATGGCCATTTTATTTTAAACCCCTCCGGTAGTATTGATTTTTACGGACTCGCAGGGATTGATATACTTTTTATATCAGATAAATATTCTTCAGGAGGCTCGCCTTCAAATAAAGAAACCGATAATGCCCTGGGACTTAATCTTGGGATCGGGACCTGTCTGAAAATAAGTGAAAAACTCGGGATATACGGTGAAGCGAAATATATCTTCAACGATAAGTATAATCAGTTTATGATAAATGCAGGGGCGCTCTTAAATATCAACCTGACAAAGAGACACGAAAACCCCAAAATTGAGACTAATTATCCCTACCGATAAGGGAATTTGCAATATTAACAAGTTCAGTTTTTCTTTCAATTTTTGCACTAACCTTGCCAAGCAGGCTAAAGGCGAAATTAATATAATTAGTAGCCAGGTTTTCTGAAATATTTTTAATGTTCAGACTATCATATATTTCAATAACCTTTTTCACTTTGGTTTCAGGATCAAACTCTACCAGTCCCAATTGCTCATGGAGCACTTTCGCCTGTTCGGCTGATGCCTTTTCCAGGGCAGTAACGAGCATAAATGTTTTTTTATTTGAGATGATATCTCCTCCCGGAATCTTTCCAAATACTTTAATATCTCCGTAAGTGTCGAGAAGATCATCCTGAATCTGGAATGCAAGACCCAGGTTTCTTCCAAACTCATAAAGGAGCTCCGAATCCTTGTCATCAGCACCTCCTATGATAGAACCGATTTTAGCTGAAGCAGCCAATAGCGCTGCGGTTTTCAACTCTATCATACGTAAATATTCCTCGTGCGAAATTATTGCTGATTTTTCAAAGTCTATATCGAGTTGCTGACCAATACATACTTCAATGGCTGCCTTGTTAAACACTTTAAATACCTTTAGCAAACACCGTGAAGGAGTCTGTAAAAAACATTCATTGGCAATAAATGCCATTACATCCCCGGAAAGCACGGCCTGGTTCAGGTTCCATTTGCTATGAACAGTGGGTAAATTCCGCCTGACTGCAGCATGATCCATGATATCATCGTGAACCAGAGTGAAGTTATGGAACACCTCAAGGCCGGTAGCAGGGATTATTGCTTCATCAATGTGATCGTTAAAAAGATTACAGGACATCAATGCTAACACAGGTCTCAGTCTTTTTCCTCCGATCGACAGTATGTACTTAACCGGATCATTTAGCTTTTCTGCTTCCTCGTTATATGAGAGATTCAGAATAGCCTTGTTTACTAATTTTTTAAGGTCAGACTGGGTATACATTATGGCTCATTTACAACCTGATAATCAATTAAACTTAACCTCTAAGCGCTTCTGCACCGCTTACAACTTCGAGTATCTGATTTGTAATTGCAGCCTGTCTTGCTTTGTTGTACTGAAGTGTCATATCACGGATCATGCTGGTCGCATTATCAGTTGCCTTATGCATTGCCGTCATTCTGGCTCCGTGCTCTGCTACAAACGAATCAAGAACTGCTTTATAAAATTGAATCTTTAATGACTTTGGAATTAACTCTTTTATGATTTCCTCTTTATCGGGTTCATATATATAATCTACCGGAGGGGCTTTAATGTTAGCCGCCGGAATTGTCTCTACAGGCAGAAATACCTCATTTGTAAGGTTCTGCACTGCAGCATTTTTAAACTGATTATAAATTAGCTCTACCCTGTCGAATTCCAGCGATTCAAAGCTGGCCATAACATTTTCTGCAGTAGCGGAAACATTTTCAAAAGTAAGATCATTAAACAACTTATTCAGATCTGGAAGCATATTTGCTTTCTGTCTTCTGAAATAGTCAAATCCTTTTTTCCCGATTGGTAATATTTTAAGGTTTCCCTTTCTGAACTGGTCGGGATATTTTTCTGAAATTATCCTTCTTGTTTCATTTATAACATTTGTGTTGAACGCCCCACACAGGCCTCTGTTAGATGTGATTACAACGAGAAGAACCTTTTCCGGCGCGGAAACTCTGCCATAAACATTCTCAATTTCAGAATCCGCAAGGCTTAGTGAAAGATCAACCAGAAGTTCATGCAATTTATTCGCATAAGGCCTCAACCTAACAATCTTATCCTGAGCTTTCCGTAATTTGGCGGCAGATACCATCTTCATGGCAGATGTGATCTGCCTGGTTGATTTGAATGAGGTAATCCTTATCCTTATTGCCTTTAAATTCGCCATCTGAAATTTTATTTTTCCGGATTATCCTGATTATTGTTGCCGGTATTTTATAGCTACCTCTGCAGCAACTTTTTCAAGAACTTTTGTGATATCATCATTAAGCGTACCATCACGAAGACTGTCGAGCGTGTCGCGGTATTTAAGCTCAAGCAACTCAATATACTCGCTTTCGAAACTTTTCACTTTATTTATAGGAACATCTTTTAAAAGACCCATGGTACCACAGAAAATTATAGCAATCTGTTTTTCAATGGGTACGGGAGCAAACTGCCCCTGTTTAAGGATCTCGACGTTTTTGGCTCCTTTATTCAGAATGGCCAGGGTTGATGCATCGAGGTCGGAACCAAATTTTGAGAAAGCTTCCAGTTCGCGATACTGTGCCTGATCAACTTTCAGAGTCCCTGCAATTTTTTTCATTGCCTTGATCTGTGCATTTCCACCTACTCTTGATACTGAAATTCCGACATTTATGGCAGGACGCACTCCTGAGTTGAAAAGACTCGATTCGAGAAATATCTGCCCATCGGTGATTGAGATAACATTGGTGGGAATATAAGCTGAAACGTCTCCTGCCTGGGTTTCAATAATAGGTAAAGCGGTTAATGATCCGCCTCCTTTTACCAAATGTTTTATTGCTTCGGGAAGGTCATTCATCTTTTGTGCAACCTCATCAGATTCTATGATCTTGGCTGCTCTTTCAAGAAGTCTTGAGTGCAGGTAGAATACGTCACCCGGATATGCCTCACGTCCTGGCGGACGACGTAGCAAAAGTGAGACTTCCCTGTATGATACTGCTTGTTTTGAAAGGTCGTCGTATATGATAAGGGCATCGCGACCCGAATCGCGGAAAAATTCTCCGATTGCAGCTCCGGCAAATGGGGCATAGAACTGCAAAGCGGCCGGATCAGAAGCGGTTGCCAGCACAATAACAGTATAAGCAAGCGCGCCATGCTCTTCAAGTGTTGCTGCTATATTTGCAACTGTTGAGCCCTTTTGACCTATTGCAACATAAATACAATATACAGGTTTCCCTTTTTCAAAGTTACTGCGCTGATTAATAATTGTATCAATGGCAATGGCAGTCTTACCTGTCTGCCTGTCGCCAATAATCAACTCCCTTTGTCCGCGTCCAATCGGGATCATTGCATCAATAGCTTTGATACCTGTCTGAAGAGGTTGTCTAACCGGCTGGCGGAAGATAACCCCGGGAGCTTTTCTTTCGAAAGGAAGATTAAAAAGTTCGCCGGTTATCGGGCCCTTACCGTCAAGCGGTTGTCCTGTCGGAGATATAACCCTACCCAATAATCCTTCTCCTACGCCAAGCGAAGCTATCCTTCCGGTTCTTTTTACAATGTCACCCTCGTTTATCTCTTCAGTAGGACCAAGTAATACCGCTCCGATATTATCTTCCTCAAGGTTAAGAACAATGGCTTCAATTCCATTTTCAAATTCAATCAGTTCATTTGACTGAGCATTTGAAAGCCCGTATATGCGGGCGATTCCGTCACCAACCTGAAGTACGGTTCCGACCTCTTCCAGTTCAACGCCGGTCTGTATTCCTTCCAGTTGCTGCTTTAGAATTTTTGAAACTTCTGCCGGTTTAATATTTGCCATATTTATCTTCTTAAAAATCTTTAATTGTATTCTGTTTCTAAAGAGCAGTACCTACACTGCCTATAAGTTCCTTTTTTATTTCACGTAGCTTATTCCTTATGCTTGCATCGATATAGTTATCATCAATCTGGAGAATAAAACCTCCTATTATTTCGGGATCAATGTTTTCTTTGAGTTCAACTTTGGTTTTGAAAACATCCGAAATGAGATCAGTAATTTGTTTCCTCACTTTTTCATCAACTGTCACAGCCGTGGTAAGTACTGATTCGGTTATCCCTTTGAATTTCTTTGTTTCGTGTATAAAATTCCTTGCTATTGCAGGGATAAAGGTTTCTCTTCCATTTTTCACAATCAGGTCAATAAGGGAGAGTGTAATATCTTCCACATTGCCTCCAAGCATCTTATGAAATATACCTTCCTTTTTTGAAGGAATAATTATAGGGCTGTGAAGAAACTCTTTTGTTTCCTCTGTCCTGCATATCTCCGAAATAAAAATCATATCCTGATATACTTTATCAAGATTCTTTTTCTCGAGAGCAGACTGAAATATTGCCCTGGTGTATCTTACAGATATTTTGCTGTCGTTCATTACAGGTTCATGTTCCTAATTCTTCTTGAAATCAATCTCTTTAAGATAGTTATCGATCAGTTTTGCCTGTTCTCCCGAAGGTTTAAGTTTTTCACCCAGGAGTTTTGAGGCAATATCAACTGAAAGAGTTGCAACCTGTTCATGAATTTCCGCAAGTGCTTTCACCTTTTCGTTTTCAATACCTGCTCTTGCCTTCTCAATAAGCTTTTCAGCTTCTTCAGTTGCCTTGCCTTTGGCTTCAGAAATGAGCTTGTCGCGCACTTCCCTGGCTTCCTTAAGAATGTTTTCTCGTTCTTCTCTTGCTTTACGGAAGATGGCTTCATTATCGCTCTGGAGCTTTAACATATCTTCCCTTGCTTTTGCTGCTGATTCCAGTGATCCTTTGATCATCTCATCTCTGGCTTTAACTGCTGAGAGAATTGGTTTCCACGCAAATTTGGAAAGAATAAGCAGGAATAAAATGAAGATAAGGGCTGACCAGACTATCGTTCCGACTCCCGGAGATACAAGACTGTTTGCTAAGAGTATCATAAATATTTTGTTAAGTTGATAAATTTAAAAGGAAGACCTGCAACCAACCGTTGCAGGCTTCAGTCTTTTGGCTCTTATTTTGCAATAAGGGCAACAACAATTGCGAACAAAGCTGCTCCTTCAATAAGAGCTGCAGCAATGATCATTGCAATCTGTATCTTGGAATAAGCTTCCGGCTGACGGGCTATTGCGTCCATAGCTGATCCGCCGATCCTGCCAATACCCAGACCTGCGCCTATTACTGCGAGACCTGCTCCAACTGCTGCCATTGTACCTGTCATAATTACTAATATTAAATTAAACAATATAAATTAATGGTTTTCCGGTATTGCCATACCAATAAACAGGGATGACAACAGGGTGAAAATATATGCCTGAAGGAATGCCACGAGAAGTTCGAGGAAATCCATGAAAATCACGAAAAAGATTGAGACCGGGGCTACAGAAAGCGAATTAAAGATGAAAATAAGACAAATAAGACTTAATACAATAATGTGCCCTGCAGTAATGTTTGCGAACAACCTTATCATAAGTGCGAATGGCTTTGAAAATAATCCGATTATTTCAACAGGTATCATGATCGGTAAAAGCCAGAAAGGGACACCTGGTGCTGCGAAGATATGTCTCCAGTAAGTCCTGTTCGCGCTAAACTGTGTAATAAGGAATGTGCAAGTTGCCAATACAAATGTCACAGCAATATTCCCCGTCACATTCGCCCCAAAAGGAGGAGGGAACGGGATAAGTCCCATCAGGTTATTAATAAGAATAAAAAAGAATGCTGATAACAGATAGGGCATAAATTTTTCATATTTATGCACTCCGATATTCGGAATGGCAATGTCATCGCGGACAAACAGAATTACGGGTTCAAGAAAACTCTGAATACCTTTCGGATGGCTGATCCCTGATTTCTTATATGATCGGGAGAGAGAGAGAAATAACAGAAGGCCTATGATAGCAGCCGATAACATTCCAACTACTGTCTTGGTCATTGAAAAATCAATAGGCAGGTCTTTTTCATCAGCAACTCCTTCCGTATTAACCGAAACAATCTTTCCCTGAAGATCCCCCTCTTCTTCAAGTTTATATCCTTTATATTCATTCCCGTCGGCAAGCTTTCTCGAAGAGAAGATATCAAGCCCCTTCTCTTTGCTGTAAAGAATCACAGGAAGATAGATCGACACGTTCTTTCCGCTTTGCAGAGTCATGATATGCCATTCATGGGAATCTGCTATGTGTTCAAGAATAAAAGAGCTCGCATCAAATTTCCCTTCACTCTCTGTTTTTTCCTTTACTTCCTGACCAAAAGCTGAAACTGATGTTCCGGCAAGCAGAAGAAAGAAGAAAATACAAACCAAATTTCTTGTTTTCAAATCAGTTCAGGTTTTATAACGCTTTGTTTTTCAGAGTTTTCAGTATTACCTGTAGAGAAAACAAAGTGAGGCATAAATATAAAACAAAAAACATTAAAACAGACTCCAAAGAAGTTTTTTTAGCAACAATAAACCATACGAGTGCAAATACGATCTCGAGCAGGAACTTAAGGCTGACTGCCACAAGGATATATAAAGTCTGGCTATCAGGTTCTTTTGACTGACCTTTAAAAAAAATGAGGAGGGTAATACATGCAACAACTGTAAAAAAAAGGGATAAGATTACAATATTACCGAATGAAAAATTAAGTTTTATTACTGAAACGAGCAAGTATGCTATAAAAAATAACAACGCATTGAATAATAATAATAACAGAGAGTATTTATAAATCCGTTTCAAGAAGGGGAATCACTTAATAAAATCTTTAATGGCAGTGTAAATTGCTGCAAAAACACCAAGGAGAGAAAGGACAATAGTAAAAACCGGAGTATGCCAACCAGTAAGTTTATCAAGTTTTACACCACCCCAGACTGTAACAAGAATAATTCCAATCATCTGAAATGCCAAACCTGAATACCTTGCGAAGTCTCTTATTCCCTTATTTTGAAGGCTTTTCGGGCTCTTTTTCTTTAATGGCTCCTGATCCTGCATTGGTATCGGTATCACTCATTTTGCAGTTTCCTGAAAATACTGCACCGGGTTCTATAGACAGTTTTGATGTAACTATATCTCCATAGATTTTTGAAGACGCTTTCAGATTGAGCAGTTGGCTGACTGTAATTTTACCCTCAATTATTCCAGCTACTTCTGAGTTCTTGCATATCACTTCCCCTTTAACCTTACCGGTAGCACCAACAACAACTTTCCCTTTTGTATTAAGATTCCCGGAAAGAGATCCGTCAATACGGATATCACCATTTGATTTGACATCCCCGGTTATGTCGGTCCCAATGCTTATAAGGTTAATAGTTGTATTATCGGGTTCGTTGAACTTTGCCATAATCTTTCAAAATTTAGAGGAACAAACATAATAACTCACAAATATAAAAACTATTGCAGATAATAATAAAAACAGGGGGGAATTAAATAACTTTATTTCGGGTCATACGCCCATTTAAGGTAAATGGCTCCCCAGGTAAAACCGCCACCGAATGCGGCAAGGATCAGAATATCTCCTTTTTTGAGTTTATTCTCATATTCCCATATGCACAAGGGGATGGTAGCATTTGTTGTGTTACCGTAGTTTTCGATGTTGATCATTACTTTTTCAGGTGCGAGTCCCATTCTTCTGCCGGTAGCATCGATTATGCGAAGATTTGCCTGGTGTGGGACCAGCCATGCTATGTCATCTGATTTCAGATTATTCTTTTCCATAATCTCTGCAGCTACATCTGCCATGTTTTTCACAGCAAATTTAAAGACACTCTGTCCTTCCTGGTAGATGAAGTGCTCTTTTGCATCAACTGTTTCGTGCGATGCCGGCTTTATGGAACCTCCGGCTTTAAGATGAAGGTATTTTCGTCCCGATCCATCTGTATGAAAGATATAATCCATTATACCGACATCCTCATTTGTCGGTTCCATCAGAACTGCTCCTGAGGCATCACCAAACAGAGGGCAGGTTGTCCGGTCGGTGTAATCAGTAATAGACGACATTTTATCGGCTCCAACGATAATCACCTTTTTATATCTGCCTGTTTCAACATATGCAGCAGCTGTCTGTAACGCAAACAGAAAACCTGAGCAGGCTGCATTTAGGTCAAAGCTGAATGCATTTTTTATGCCACACTTATCCGAAATGATATTAGATGTTGCAGGGAAGAGCATGTCGGGAGTGGCGGTTGCGCAGATCATCAAATCAATTTCTTCGGGTGCTGTTTTTGTTTTAAGCAATAAACCCCGTACTGCCTGCTCGCCAAGATCTGAACTTCCGAGTCCCTCTCCTTTAAGAATTCTTCTCTCCTTTATTCCGACACGTTGCATAATCCACTCATCGGAAGTATCAACCATTTTCGAAAGTTCCTGATTTGTAAGCTTGTACTCCGGCGTCCAGGCATTGATTCCTGTAATGGCAGCCCGTATTTTTTCCATAATTATATAGCTTCTTTAATCTTTTGTGCCAGATTAGCATGAACAACCTCCCTGGTCTGAAGAACCATATTCATTATGGCTTTCCGTTTTGAAATACCATGCCCGATTACAACATTGGCATTAATCCCGACAATAGGAGTTCCTCCAAAATTTTCCCAGTCAAGACTATCAAAATAGGCATCCTTAAGATTCTTAATTTTATATATATGATGAAATGCCTCTCCCATCTTAAGAATTATATTTCCTACGAAACCATCACAAACAACAACATCAGTCATGGTTTCACGAAAAAGCGCATTTCCTTCAACATTTCCTGCGAAATTTATTTCGGGATGTTCCTTCATTAATTCGAATGCAGCTTTTACGGTAGGAGTTCCCTTCGTTTCCTCTTCACCTATATTGAGCAGTCCAACAGTAGGATTCTCTTTTCCCAGGACATATTTTGCATAAATACTTCCGAGTAATCCATATTGTAAAAGGACGTCTGGCTTACAGTCAGGGTTTAATCCAACGTCAAGTAAAACAAAATTACGATTATCAATACAAGGCAAGACAGTAGCCAGTGCCGGTCTTAATACTCCCGGGATTACATTTACCGTATAGCTTGCTCCTACCAGCATTGCACCTGTATTACCTGCACTGCAAAATCCATCGAGATCACCATCTTTCAACATTCTGTAACCCACAGCAATGCTTGAGTCCTTCTTTTGCGAGAACGCTTTTGCAGGATGATCTGCCATCTCTATAACCTGTGAAGTATGAACTATTTCAAACAGGGATGGATCAACCTGCATTTCACCTAGCTTCCTTAAAATGGAAAATTCATCTCCAATCAGGACGAGCTTTTCATTAACTGATAAATGCTTAAGGGAATCTAAAGCGCCCTCAATGATTGCATCAGGTGCAAAATCACCACCCATGACATCAAGGCCAATTCTCATATTACACTTTTTAAGTTAACTGAGATCAGGCTGTTGCCTTTTTCTCGATAGCAAGCTTACCTCTGTAATAGCCACACTCAGGACATACCCTGTGATACAGAACTGAAGATCCGCAGTTTGAACAGCTTGCGACTGTAGGTGCAGTTGCCTTATAATGTGTTCTGCGCTTATCTCTTCTGGTCTTGGAATGTTTGTGCTTAGGATGTGCCATTTTAAATTTTATTAATTATCATTCATTAGTTTTTTCAATTCATCCCATCTTGGGTCATTGCTTTTTTCCTCTTCTATTATAAGCTCTTCCAGTTTTTTTAACATAACCGGATCGCATGTGCTTTTTCCTTTTTTATCAGCCGGATGCACTTTTTTTATCGGCAGAGCCAGCATAATGAATTCATAAATCTGCTGCTGCAGATCCAATTCATTCTCATCGGCAGGGACTGAAATTATGTCAGGATCAATATCCTCAATGCTTTTCCCGAATTTGATCAATAACCTGTTCTCACGGTCTATTGGCTGCAAAAATGGCTCCAGACACCTGTCACAGTTAATTCTGACACTTCCCAAAACCCTTATTATCAGATCGACATGAGTGGATCTTTTATCCATCTCAATACTTGCAATAAGGCTGCCTTCCTTAACTTCCGATTCTTCAAGCTTTTCAAAAAACTTATTATCAATCTCAAAATCAATAGTGTGGTGCCCTTCTTTTAATCCGCTCAACGGTATGGTATATGATCCGGACATCTCTTTAAATTTTGGTTTGCAAAAATATGAATCCTTCTTCAATTAAAAAAATTATCAACAAAAAAGTAACATTTATTGTCATAAAAGTCTAAATACCGGTATAATTACGCTGTTTACCGAATTTCTTTTAGCCGATGTTTATATGAGAATTACATTTGACTCAGATTAAATATATTTTAATATGAGATACCGAGATTATAACCACCGCAAAGATTATTCCCATCACAGGGAATGGGAACATCACCCAAGGGTAAGCATAGGGTTATTCTTTATTGTACTTGGAGTTGCACTTCTTGTCGCAACAAACGATCTGCTTGGCCTGGGGAGTGTCAGCAGCTATTTTACATGGGAGACATTATTAATTTTTATTGGTGTTTTGCTCCTGCTTAATCTTCAATTCACCGGAGGCGTTTTACTTATAGCCCTTGGAATATGGTTTTTAAAGGACCATATATATAGTATATCTCCCGAAACCTTTAGAATCTATTACTGGCCTGCAGTAATTGGTTTGATTGGTTTGTCATTTATTTTATCTTCACTTTTTAAAAGGAAACCTAAGATTAATAGTTAAGAAACTTATAAATTTACGACCATGGAAACAAATGAGAACTACAGAGATGAGCGTCACCAGGCCAGGGAAGAACGTCGTCAGATAAAACAGGAAAATCGTCACCTGCATAATAACAGACCTATTATCGGGGTTATACTTGTGCTCGCCGGATTATTCCTTGTAATGAGAAACACCGGTTTCTTCCCGGAATTTATTGATCATATTATTTTCAGCTGGCCAATGCTACTTGTTTGTATTGGCCTGGTAATGACTTTGGGGGCTTCTGAAAAAACATCCGGAGTAATCGTTATGGCAGTAGGAGGATTCTTTCTGATCCCTATGATTTTCCGTGAGACCTTTCATGCATACAATATGTTCTGGCCTTCGATTTTTATCATCATTGGGGTCATTTTTATATTCACAAAACGTCGCGGCTGGAATGCTGTAAGTACAACGACTATGACTGGCGATGATTACATTGATATTGTCAATGTTTTCAGCGGAGGTGAAAGACAGATAGTTTCTGAAAACTTCAAAGGTGGAAAAATATCTGCTATTTTCGGAGGTACGGAACTCGATCTTACAAAAGCTAAGCTTGCCCCCGGAAGAAACGAACTCGAAATTGCATGTATATTTGGAGGAGCTACATTTATTGTACCCGATGACTGGAATATTTCAATCTCGGTAACCCCGGTTCTAGGCGGTTTCACTGATTCGCGGAAATTATTACCTGGCAGAACTGTAGATTCTACAAGACAACTGGTAATAAAAGGTGCTGTTATATTTGGTGGTGGAGAAATAAAAAGCTATTAATCAACGTACGGATGAAACATCCGATATTTACAAACAAAGTTCGTCTGATAGTATGGTGGCTGGTCTGGATCTTTATTGCTCTGGGCCAGTCGCTGCTGTTTTATTATGCCTTCGGAAGTTTTATTCAAATAAGTCTTGTCGATAGCCTTGTTTCACTGGTTATCTATTCGGGTATTGGTCTTTCATTATGGTTTCCTTTCAAGTATATTAATTCCGGAGAAATCCGTACAACAGCGCTCATTTCAAACCTTGTTGCAAGCGGAGCTATTTCTATCATACTATGGGTACTGTTAACCAAGTTTATAATGACAACCGTACTCCCGGAACAAAACAATTACCAGGCATACTGGGCTGCAACATTCCCATACAGAGTCGGATCGGGAGTATTTATCTATGGACTTATTATTCTAACTTACTATCTTTTCGAAAGCCTTAGCAATCTCTCTGAAAAAAATGCCAAAGAAGCAAAACTCGAGAGCCTTGTAAAAGAGACTGAGCTCAAAATGCTCAGGTCGCAAATCAATCCTCACTTTCTCTTCAACAGCTTGAACTCAGTAAGCTCACTCACAATCACCGACCCTGAAAAAGCCAGGGACATGGTTGTTAAGCTATCAGAGTTTATGCGATATGCCCTTTCAAGAAAAGACGAACAACCTGTAACACTGCAAAATGAGCTTGAAAATTTGCGGTTATATCTCGATATTGAACAAGTAAGATTTGGCGATAAACTTACAACCGAAGAGTTTATTGAAGGCAATTGCCTCGATTTTAAAATCCCTGTGATGCTACTACAGCCACTTTATGAGAATGCCGTTAAACATGGCGTTTATGAAAGCACTGAAAGTGTTAAGATCATAACAAGGGCAAAGATCATTGATGGGTTTATGGAAATAATCATAAGCAATAATTACGATACTACTCCCTCATTGAGGAAAGGAACCGGTACCGGTTTGCTAAATGTTACCAGACGTCTTGAATTGTTCTATGGAAATAAGGCAACAATAAAAACAACAAAAGAAAACGGGATTTATACTGTGACCCTGTATCTTCCTACAGACTATTTATAAACCCCAAATCGCTTGAAAATCAATTTATTTATATGTTTGAGCCACAATATCCGTTAAAATAATTATAATTTTATGGTACTGTAATCGGAAAGACCTTTTAAATAGTTCAGGGAAATAACTTAAAGATGGAAAAAATAAGAATAATAATAATTGACGATGAAGCACCTGCACGGGAAATAATCAAGCATTATTTAAAAGAGGTGGATTCTATTGAAGTGATAGCTGAATGTTCTGATGGTTTTTCAGGTTTGAAATCAGTTTCAGTACTGAAACCCGATCTGGTATTCCTTGATATCCAAATGCCCAGGCTGACGGGGATCGAGATGGTTGAGGTTCTTACTGAGAAACCCGAGATAATTTTTACAACAGCATACGACCAGTTTGCATTAAGAGCTTTTGAGCTGAATGCAGTAGATTATCTTATGAAGCCTTATCCTAAAAGGCGGTTCCTCGATGCAGTTAATAAAGCCATTGAAAAGATCCGCTCAGGGAAAGGAAATAAAGTGCCGGCAAATGAGCTCCTGTCAAAAAAACCCGAAATATCTTCCCCGGTAAACAGGATTGTAGTACGCAAAGGAAATTCTCTCAATCTCATACCGGTTGAAAAGATCAGGTATGTTGAAGCTCAGGATGATTATGTGATGATCTATCATACATCGGGAAAAGCCCTGAAACAACAAACGATGAAATTCTATGAAGAAAATCTTCCGAAGGACGACTTTGTGAGAATTCACAGATCATATATCGTTAAGGTTGAAGAGATAAAGCGCATTGAACCATATGGAAAAGACAATCATATAGCAATTCTTCATTCGGATGACAAGCTTCCTGTAAGCCGGGCGGGTTATAAGCATCTGAAGGAAGAACTCAAGTTCTGACAGGGTTTTACCTCTTCAGTCTGTTGCCCTTCTCTCTCTTTTTAAACAGTTCGGATAACGGTTTGTATCTCCGAAACAGGAACATTGGAACAGGATCATAACCATGCGTTCCCCCGGGCCGGCATCGAAGAATACGTCCGGTGCCGAGAACAAGACCCATGAACGGGCCGTGTATCTTCAGGGCATCAAGCATATATTGTGAACAGGTCGGAACATGACGGCATGAAGGTCTCAAAAACGGAGAGATTGAGTACCTGTAGAATAGCACAGGCAGGGAAAGCAGGAATGATAATATTGCATTGAGTGCCTTGATCATAATACAAAGATAGCTGGTTAAGGTTTAGGTTGAGGTTAAGGTTGAGAAGAATGTCAAATAAGAGTGCCTGTAATGCCTGCAGTTATGTTAACTATTGTCCTTTGTCTTTTTCTTGCCCTGTGCTCTATGCTCTGTGCTCTGAGCTGGTGCAGTCTGCCAAAATGTCGAATTATTAATGACAGAATAAGTTTGGCAAACGTTTTGCAGCTATTTTTACAATTTAAATTTAGGAGGAAAATATAGTTATGAATATCTGGATAATTTTTATAGGATTTATGATCCTCAGTTGGATCGTGAGCATGACATTAAAAGCAAAATTCACGAAATATTCAAAGATACCTCTTGATAACGGCATGTCAGGCCGGGATGTAGCTGAAAGAATGCTGCGTGACAATGGTATAACCGGGGTAAAAATTGAAAGTATTGAAGGTCAGCTCACAGACCATTATAATCCTGCTGACAAGACAATCAATCTAAGCAGGGAGGTATACGAAGGACGGAGCATCTCCTCCGCAGCTGTTGCGGCACATGAAACCGGACATGCAGTTCAGCATGCTAAAGCGTATGCCTGGCTTGGATTCAGATCAAACCTGGTACCTGTTGTAAGTTTTGCATCAAAATGGGTACAATGGATATTGCTTGCCGGCATATTAATGGTACGGACTTTCCCGGCTTTGTTACTGGCAGGAATAATCCTTTTCGCACTGACAACACTTTTCAGTTTTATAACACTGCCGGTGGAAATAGATGCAAGCCGCAGGGCTCTGGCCTGGTTGTCAAATGCCGGTATAACTTCATACCAGAATCACGACAAAGCTCAGGATGCACTCAAATGGGCCGCATATACATACGTGATAGCCGCACTTGGATCGCTGTCAACATTGCTGTATTATATAATGATATTTACGGGGTCGAGAAGGTGAGGGGTTTATCTCCCTTCCACATCGAGCCAATGTGTCCGTTTTTCAATTGTTCTTACAACCAGCCATATTAACCCGGCACCAACAAAAAGCCAGATCCACATGCCTGTCAGGTATATCCGTTCCGACAGGAAATAGTTTCTGAAAAGGTCCAGAATGGTGAAAATGACAAAAATATTTACAAAACTGTTGTATTCCCGTTTAAGAACAGTTTTTACTGAAAAAGGAAGACTTGGTGGAATTAAATGAAATGACCTTGGAATAAAAGAACTCACCTTTTTTGACCATTTGTCATAGATCTCCCCGAACTTTCTCCTCAGGAATTGCTCTTCTGCGAACATAATACGCTCATAATAGAGCCAGTAGATGAGTATAAAAACGATTGTAGCTCCTACTGATCTGATAAAAAGTACCGGTCCGAGCCACATAAAAAAATTGCCGAGGTAAAGAGGATGACGTAAGAGAGAATAGATGCCTGTGACATTAAGTTCATCGGCAATCTGACCATTCACAGTATTTCTTCCTGAGGTGTTTTTCGGAGCAAAGCCCACTGTCAGAATTCTTATTATCTCTCCGAGGATGCTGACTCCAAGAAAAATAAGCTCATCGCGCATATCATACAGTATTGCCTGCCTGTTTCCAAGATACATCATAACAACACCTGCAAGGATAATAAAAACGGGAAGCCAGCTTCTTCTTTTAAACAGCCAGTTCCCACTATTCTCAAATTCGTGTACCAGAGCCATTTTTTGGTTTTTAGTGATCCGGCAAAAGTATAAAAAATCCGGAAACTGAATTTAACTTAGAAGTCATCCTCCTTTTTAAGACCTCGGGAATTGCATAAAAGCAATTATTTGAAGAATCCTGATCAATTATTCTGGAAAGATTTTTATCTTTATCAGTTGTACCTAAACCAATTTTACAATGGCAAGTCTCAAGCTTTTACTGGGAATGATCCCTTCGACTTCTAAAATCGAGCAGGCTGAAAAAGCATTGGCAACCGAATTTGAAAAGCTGCATGTCTTCTCTGAATCTGAGTTGTTGGCAAGATACGATGAGCTGAACGGACTTGTAAATTCTTCCGATTTCGTCCAGAAATGCAAGGAAATCAAATCCCTTCAGTATAAAAATTCTGAAGAATATTCTAATGAGAAGGAGTTCATTTCCCTTAATAAGGCCAGGGATATAGTTTTATATTTCAAAACCATTTCAGGGAATTCACTCAAAAGATTCAGGGAGATGGAAGGTTCAAGTAAAATTACTGAATTTGAGGCACTTGAAAAATTCATAGAATCTCCGGCTTTCAGGGAAAAACAAAAGATGAAGCCATTCACCTTCAGGGATACGGATGAATACAGAAAATTTGACGAATTTAAATCTCTTAAAAAAGATCATGAAGTCAAGTCATTTTTGAAATCATCACAGAAAGAAGAGATTAAAAAATCAAAAACTATACAAAGATATGAAGAGCTTTCTGTCTTCGTGAAGTCTTCCGAATTCCTGGCAAAGAAAAATATGAAGCCGATAACCTTTAAAGATTCTGAAGAGTATAAAAAGCTTCTCGAATATAAAAGGATAAAAGGAAGCCTTGAAATAAAAGAGTTTTACAAGTTTAAATCCTCCAAAGAGTATGCTAATTATCTGAATACCGACAATTCTGCAAGGCTAAAGAGATATCATGAACTCAAAGAATATGTTGCCACCCCGGAGTTTAAGAAACAAAAGGAGTACCTTCTGGATAAAAAGAGATTTGAGAATACTGAAATGTTCAAAGAGGGCCAGGAATACAAAAAACTGAAGAAAAACGAGGATATCATCTGGTATTTTAAAGTTAAGGATTCCAACAAATTCGACATACTGAAAAGCAAGGAAATGACATTCGGTGATGAGTTTGAAGGTGAAAAACTCGATACAAAAAAATGGCTGACAAACTACTACTGGGGAGAAAAGTTGTTAAAGGACAGATATTCAATTGAATCGGATCTTCAGATGTATACCGAAAAAGAAAACTTTGAGGTTCGTAACAGCACCCTGAAGATCAGTACTAAACCCCAGAGGATCCAGGGTAAAGCCTGGTCTGCCGCTAAAGGTTTTTCTACTAAAGAATTCAGCTATACGTCAGGACTTATAAATTCCGGAGCCAGTTTCAGGCAGAAATATGGTGTTTTTACCGCCAAAATCAAGCTCGGTAATCCCGATGCAAAAAGCGCTTTCTGGATGCTTGCAGACAAAATCACACCTCATCTCGATATTTGCAGGACCTCCGCCGGGAAAGTATGGTTTGATTATTTCTCATCCAAAGGAAACAAGGCAAAAACCTCTGTCGGTTCACGCTATTCAAATGATTACTTTATTTATACTCTTGAGTGGACATCTGATAAACTGGTATGGAAAATAAATGGAGTCGAGGTGTTTTCTCAAACCTCCGATGTTCCACAGGAACCTATGTACATTCTTCTTGCCGGCGGCCTTGATAAGCCGATTAGTGGGATGACATCGATGGAAATTGACTGGATACGGGTATATAAAACCAAATAATAACAGATTATATTCTAATAAATTTATTGTTGTAGAGACGCCCAAATCGGGCGTCTCTATTTTTTTGCACATATATGTAACCTTTTGCAATTTCATCCGTCTTTGCACTGTAATTCACTTTATGACAGTTAAGGAATATAACAGATCTGTTGAAGAATTTGCTGATTCTGTATACAGGTTCATCAGGGGGAATCTTAAGAATGATGAACAGGCAAACGACATCGTGCAGGATAGTTTTGAAAGACTCTGGAGAAATGTTTCAGACCTCGAATATCCGGTAGTCAAATCATGGCTGTTTTCGACATCATATCATATAATGATTGACATCATCAGGAAAGATAAGAGGCTGACTAACCTGGAACCGAAACATGAACAGGAGCTGATTTATGAATCACAATACAGCGATCTCAATGAAATTCTGAATAAAGCACTCGATAATCTTCCGGAACACCAGAAAACTTCAGTAATGCTTCGCGATTATGAAGGCTACAGTTATAAGGAGATCGGAGATATTACGGGATTGAGCGAAGCCCAGGTGAAAATAAACATCTACAGGGGGCGGGTTGCTCTTAAGAATTTTATCGGGAAAATTGAAACTGTACTTTAACCATGAAAATCGACAGATCAAATTATGAAATATGGCTTATCGATTGGTTCGATGGTAATCTGAATGAATTCCAGATTGAGCAGCTTCAGCATTTTCTTACCGTGAACCACGATTTGAAGGAAGAATCTGATGAATTGACAATGTTCCGGCTTAATCCTGGGAGGAAATCTTTTCCACATAAAAACCAGCTTAAAAAGACAATGGGGGATCTGTCTCCGTCGCAGTTCGAATACCTTTCAGTTGCTTATATTGAAAATGATCTCTCTGCCGAAGAGAAAACAGAATTATTGGAAAGCATTGAATATGATCAGGGAAAAAAGATCTCCTTTGAATTAATAAAGAAACTGAGATTATCCCCTGACAATCTTTCCTATAAACACAAGAAAAGGCTTCTAAAAAGAACTCTCGCTCAAAATGCAATACGGTGGTCTATGATAGGTTTATCAGCTGCTGCAATAATCACTCTTGTAATATTTACATCAGATTCCAAACCACATGAACTGAAAATTGATTCCAATAAAACAGCTCAGTCAGTTTCGGTTGATAGCGCTGTTCTGAAACAAACCAAAGGAATAGTTTCAAATGCAGTATATGAGGGCAGCCATAACATTCCTGATAAAATTCAAAAAAAGACTATAATCGCGTCGTTGAAAACCACTTCATCTAATCCTGAAATCAAGAATAACCTCCTTGCGGAAATTGATTCCATGTCGCAATCTGTTACCCTTACACGGACAATTATCAACAAAATTACTGTTCCTCCGTCGATCGATTTAAAAGGGGAACCAATTCACAATACCCTGATTGCACTAAATCCTTCTGTAACTGTTCCTGAATATGATGATGGAAGATCAAAACTGAGCAGATTCATCGCAAGGACCTTCCGTGAGAAAATATTGAAAGAAACCAAAGCAAAAAACAGCCCGTTGAAAGCTTATGAGTTAGCAAAAGCAGGTGTTTCAGGACTTGATAAATTGCTCGGATGGGAAATGGCTCTCGATGAAAAGAAAGATGCTAACGGTGTGCTTAAATCGGTCTATTTCAGTTCGAAGATCCTGAAGTTCAATGCCCCGATAAAAAAAACAGAGCCTCTTCCGTAACTTTTCTGACTATCTCTCCGTCTCACCTCTGAATAACACAACAATTTTAAATTTTTGCATCATGAAAAAGATCGGAATAATCATATTGCTCATCGCAATAACAACGAACACATTCTGTCTGAAAGTATCAGCTGAAAGACAGAATGAAGAAAAACAGGGAACTTCAACAAATAAAACAGAGCCTGCAAAACTTATTATCGGTAATGAAGCGATAACTGTCGAACGGAATGATTCATCACTAAATTTGAAAGCCGGTAACAGGGGTCTTTCCATCCTGGAATCACTGGAAGGTCCTAAATTCAATTTCAAAAAATATTCGGAAAATGATAAATGGGATCAGGAAGATAAAGAGAATGAGCATGCCAGAAGAAGAAGCAAATTCAGAGGGCACTGGACAGGAATAGAATTAGGATTCAATAATTATGTGACTTCAGCCAATAGCCTTGTTTTGCCATCTGATATTGACTACATGACTCTTCACTCGAGCAAATCATCAAACTTCAATATTAATTTTACACAGTTAAGCCTGGGATTGACAAGACATATCGGATTTGTTACGGGATTAGGTCTGAACTGGAATAATTACAGGTTCGACGGCAATAACAGTATAGTAAAAGGGGACAACGGTGTTATACAGGTCCTTGATCCGGGCGCCAGACTTGAAAAATCAAAGCTTGCAAGCCTGTATCTCACACTTCCGTTTATGCTTGAGCTTCAGCTTCCCGTAAATAATAACCATTTAACTTTCGGGGCAGGGCCAATCGGCGCCATAAAACTAAGCTCGCATACAAAGATGGTATTTGAGGATGGCCGTACTATCAAATCCTGGGGCGACTTCAGTCTGAATATGCTCCGCTATGGCGCAATCGCAAGAGTCGGCTATGGGAACTTTCAGATTTATGGAACATACTATAAAACTCCTCTTTTTCAAACAGGAAAAGGTCCGGGAGGCGTTGAACTTTATCCTTTTGAAATAGGTGTTGCACTTACCTTTAACGATTAGTTTATATTTCATTCCTGTTTGATTGCAGAGACGCCCAAATTGGGCGCCTCTTCTTGCTTTATGTTGCTTCTTATGCACAGCTGGTGTATATTTGTACTGTACACTTGGTTAAAAATGGACAATAATATATTATCCAACAGGGAAATTAGACTATACAGCAAACAGATCATGATCCCTGAGATCGGAGCCAGAGGTCAGGAAAAACTGAAGCAGGCAAAGGTGCTTGTAATTGGTGCCGGGGGGTTAGGTTGTCCTGTTCTCCAATATCTTACCACTGCTGGAGTCGGGACAATCGGAATTGCCGAATTCGATCTGGTTGATGAAAGCAATCTTCAAAGACAGCTACTTTACGGGTCATCTGATGTAGGGAAGCTCAAATCAATAATCGCCAAGGACCGTCTCGAACATCTGAACCCGCTTGTGAATTTAGAGATCTTCAATCTCAGGGTCGACTCTTCCAATTCTATCAGGCTTCTGCAAAATTACGATGTTATTGTTGATGCAACAGATAACTTGTCTGCCAGATACACTATCAATGATGCATGTGTCGCTCTGGATAAGCCGATGGTTCATGGGGCCATCTATAAATATGAAGGTGCAATTTCTGTCTTTAACTATCAGGGAGGAGCCACTTACAGATGTTATAATCCTGAGACAAAAAAGGCGGATTTTAAAAATCCCTTACCTTCCGAAGTGGGATTATTTGGTGTTCTTCCGGGAATTATAGGTACATATATGGCTAATGAGGTAATTAAAATAATTACCGGAAATGGGAAAATACTGGGTGGCAAAGTTCTGCTAATTAATATCTTAAATAATACTTTTAATACAATTACAGTAACAAATATACTTGAGAACCATAATATAAAAAGTTTGGAGTGAGCTAGAGTTTGGTGTGCCTAAAGTTTAACGCGAACCCTTTCTCGATTATCCGAAAAATGCAATCCCTCTTGAGCTAGTTGCTGCTGACGATTTATCTTTCCTTCTTAAATAAAGGACTTTTTTAAGTCAAATGAATTAACTTTGCTCCCCGGTAATTCAATCTGCGGACTGATATCTCTGTTATTTAAATGAAACTATTTCTGAAAATAGTGAAACTGCTTGCAGTACTGATCCTGACAGTTTCAATTATTCTTTTATCTGCCTCATTTCTTCTTAAAGATAAGGTGGGATTTATAATCCTCAGATCGCTTAATAAAAACCTCTCGACAAAGCTGGATGTCGGTTCATACAGACTTTCATTCCTGAGAAAATTTCCAAGAGCCTCACTTGAGCTTAAAGATGTACTGGTTCACTCTTCACCAGACTTCAATTCGCGTGCATTCATTGGAATTAATACTGATACCCTTCTGGCAGCCCGTTTTGTTTCAGTTGAATTCAAAATAACTGATATAATAAAAGGAGTCTATACTATTGACAGGATTGGAGCCCGACTGGGGAAAGCGAATTTTTTTACAGATACAACAGGTCATGTAAACTACAGTGTATACCTGAAAAATAACGCTGCCGGCGGAGGTGAAACACTTATTGACCTGAAAAGAATTGATATTTCGGATATCGATGCGTATTATAACAGTCTGTCGGCTCATCTCATAATAGCAGGACCAATAAAAAAAGGTAAGCTGAAAACCAGGATTACAGGTAGTAATATAGATTTCACTGGAGGAACTGAGATCATGATAAAAAGGTTTCAGCTTTTTAATTTCACAACCGACAAAACTATTCCTGCAAGGCTTGATATGGATCTGCTTAGTTCGAAAAGCGGAATAAGGTTCAGAAAAGGCACTCTGTATATCGATAATTATAATATGGAAATCGAGGGTTCAGTCTCTTCTGATAATTTTCTGGATCTTATTCTGACCGGACATAATCTGGATCTTGCCCTTATCAGCAAATACCTTCCTGAAAAATATCTGAATTTGATTTCTGATTATGATCCTTCCGGGATAATAACTGCCAATAGTAAAATTAAGGGATTTCTGAGCCGCACATCCAATCCGCATGTTGAAATTAACTGGCAGTTGAAAAATGGAAAGATCTCTTACAGAAAATCAAATTTGACTTTTAAGGAACTTTCATTTACAGGGCACCTGACCAACGGAACAAAAGACCGCTTTGAAACCAGTTCCATTTCAATAAAGGATTTTAAGGGGAGACTTGGATCTTCGGAGTATACCGGAGAAGTTAATCTGAAAGACTTCAACAATCCCCGCATAGATCTTTCGCTTAAAGGCAGAGTATTCCCGGGTGAATTGAAAGAGTTTTTCAACATAAAGGAGATTTCAAAAGCTGAAGGCTCGGTCGACTTGGACCTTAAACTTATTAATAGCAGCTGGGGGAAAAAGGATCTTTCTCTGAATAGTTTTATCGATCTGAAACCAGAAGCAAATCTGACTTTTAATGTCCTTACAATAGGGTTTCAAAATGACAAAACACTTTTTAATGGAGTGAAAGGGGATGTTACCATTCAAAATACAATAAGGGTAAAAAACATTCAATTCAATTACAAAGGACAGAATATTAAAATTGATGGAGAATTTGGAAATCTGCTGGAATGGATTTCAGGAAGGGTTGTAAAAATGTCTGCAAAAGCTGATGTTACATTTGACCGGCTGATCCCGGAGGCATTCTTTAGTAATCCCCCTGTTTCAGCTAAAGCAGATAAAAAACACAAGGCTGTAAGTTTTCCAGGTGACCTGTTCCTTGATATTAACTTTCGGATTGATAGCCTGAGGTACAAGACATTTTCCTCTTCGAAAATCGCTGGAGTGCTTAATTACAAGCCGAGAATACTGACTTTTAAGTCAATAAAAATGAATTCATTAAGCGGACTTATCTCAGGCAATTGTTATTTAACTCAGAATTACAATCAAGGTCTTATGGCCAAAGGTGTTTTTACAGTTACAAACATTGATGTGAATAAAGCATTTACCACTTTTCACAATTTCGGGCAGAGCTTTCTGAAAGCGGAAAACATCAAAGGTACTCTTTCAGGGTCCCTTTCACTCTTATTTCCGTTGGATTCTGTACTGAATTTTAAGATTAACACATTAACGGCAGAAGGAAACTACCACCTTGTTAACGGGGCTTTGATAAATTTTGACCCTGTCAAACAACTCTCCTCATTTATTGAACTTTCCGAACTGGAAAATATAAGTTTTGAGCAGCTTGATAATGATTTTTTTATAAGAAATAACTATCTCTATATTCCACAGATGGAAGTAAAATCTTCAGCGGCGGATCTCTCTGTAAATGGAAAGCATAGCTTTGACAATGACTATGAATACCATGTTAAAATTCTCCTTTCCGAGATCCTTTCCAGGAAAAGAGCGAAAAACAAAAGCAATTTAACCGAATTCGGGGTTGTGGAGGATGACGGACTTGGCCGCACTTCTCTGCTACTGAAGATCATAGGCAAAGGGGAAGTGGCTAAAGTAGGATATGATATGAAAGCCGCTGGGACAGAAGTAAAGAATAATTTTAAGAAAGAGAAACAGACACTTAAGACAATTCTGAATCAGGAATATGGATTGTATAAAAACGATTCTACTGCAAATCAGAAACCTGCTGAAAAGAAACAACGATTCAAAATTACCTGGGATGATGGGGATACTGTGAAGGCTTCACCTAATCCTCCGGTAGTAAAATCCCCCATTAAAAAGAAATAGTTATCAAGAAATTAAACCTATTGAAAATTTTCCATTATAAGACCCTCTGGAAGTCGCTTTTGCTTCTTATTGCAGTATTCATCGGACTGGGTTCTCTTATCTACACTGAATATCTTGTTTCAAAACTAAAAGTGGAAGAAAGAAAGAATGTACAACTCTGGGCTGAGGCAACACGACTCATTTCACTTCCCGATACAAGCCAGAATGTTGAGTTTCTGTCAACTATAATTGAAACCAACAATACTGTTCCTGTAATTCTAACGGATGAATCAGACAGTATCATCTCTGCAAGAAATTTTGATACTCATAAACCAGGTGATTTCAAGTATATCAGAATGCAGCTTGAAAAAATAAGGGAGAATAATAAACCGATAAAGATTAACCTTGAAAATGGCCACTTCAATCTTATTTACTATAAAGACAGCATTATTCTCACCATGCTGATATATTACCCTTATACACAATTGGGAATAATCATCTTCTTCATTTTTGTTTCTTATCTGGCATTTCGTTCTTCACGGAAAGCCGAACAAAATCAGGTGTGGGTAGGCATGTCCAAAGAGACTGCCCACCAACTTGGTACGCCAACCTCTTCCCTTGCCGGCTGGATAGAGATTTTGCAAAATAATTACCCTGAAGTATCAATAACCGCAGAACTCGCCCGTGACGTGGAAAGACTTGAGAAGGTCACTGAAAGGTTTTCGAGGATTGGTTCAAAACCATCGCTTACAAAAGAAAATATAGTTGCGTTAATCTCTCGAACTGTAGATTATCTGAAGTCGAGAACCTCTTCTAAAGTCAAATTTATTGATGAATACAGCAGTAAAAATGATATTATGGTTCCTGTAAACCCGGCTCTGTTTGAATGGGTAATTGAAAACGTCTCAAAGAATGCAATAGATGCCATGGAGGGAAGCGGAGAGATAACAATACGTATTGCAGAGACAGAGAGGAATGCCCTGATAGATATTTCGGACACTGGTAAAGGTATTCCAAAATCGGCTTTCAATAAAATATTCAATCCCGGATTCACCACCAAACAAAGAGGATGGGGCTTAGGTCTCTCCCTGGCGAAACGTATAATTGAGGAGTATCATAATGGAAAAATCTTTGTGAGACATTCTGAAGTGGGTAAAGGGTCCTGCATCAGAATTGTTATGAACAAGGATAAATTCTAATTGCTATATTTACAGCCCCTTATGAAGAGAAACGAGATTGAGATAATGGCCCCTGCGGGATCCTACGAATCGCTAATGGCAGCGATACAGGGAGGTGCGAATTCTGTTTATTTCGGAGTCGAACAACTCAATATGCGGGCTGCCTCATCAAATAATTTTACAATTGAGGATCTCCGGAATATAGTCTCAATTTGCAATAAAAACAGGCTTAAAAGCTACCTTACTGTGAACGTGGTAGTTTATGACCACGAAATTGAACAGATGCACGCAATTATAGATGCTGCACGTAAAAGCGGTTTAACAGCCGTTATTGCTTCAGACCTGTCAGTGATCAGATACGCCTCTGCTGCCGGAATTGAAATTCATCTTTCTACGCAATTGAATATCACAAATATTGAGGCATTGAAATTCTATTCTCAATGGGCCGATGTTGTTGTTTTAGCACGTGAACTGAATCTCAATCAGGTATCAAATATCTGCAACAGTATCAGAGAACAGAATATCACCGGACCAAAAGGCGATCTCATTAAGATTGAAATGTTTGCTCACGGTGCTCTATGTATGGCTATCTCAGGAAAATGTTACTTAAGTCTTCATGAAAATAACAAGTCAGCCAACAGGGGAGAATGCTATCAGACCTGTCGGAAATCCTATCTGGCAACAAATATGGAAACGGGTTATGAGCTTGAGATTGATAATGAATATATAATGTCTCCCAAAGATCTTTGCACAATCGGATTTCTCGATAAAATGATTGATGCCGGAGTGAGAGTCCTTAAGATTGAAGGAAGGGCCCGGTCAGCAGAATATGTTAAAGAAGCATCATCCTGCTACAGTGAAGCACTAAGTGCAATTGAAAACGGGACCTACACCAGAGAGAAATCTGAAGCCTGGAGAACCAGGCTTTCGACAGTTTTCAACAGGGGATTCTGGGACGGTTATTATCTGGGGCAGACTATGGGAGAATGGAATACAAATTATGGTTCCAGCGCAACAAAAAGAAAGGTCTATCTCGGAAAGATTACCAACTATTTCACAAAACTCAATGTTGCCGAAATAAAACTTGAAAACGGCGATCTGCAGAAAGGGGATTCAATTCTGATTACGGGTCCGACTACCGGTGTTATTGAATATCAGATTGATGAAATCCGGGTGGATCTCCTGGCAACTGAGAAAGCCTTAAAGGGTGAATTGTGCTCAATAAAAACACCCGACTACCTCAGAAGATCCGACAAGGTCTATAAATGGGTCGATTCGAAAGAGAATAAAAGTTGAAAAACAAATCAACCACCTCCCCCCTTCGGGGTACTCATCCTTCAAAAGGAGGAGAGAATTATAAAATATAAAAGTCTCCCCTCCTTATGGAGTGTCATGACCGCCAGGTCATGACGGGGTGGTGGATTCTTACTCTCTTAATCCCATTTTATTTTGCCTGCAGCTTCCAGCACTTTCATTGCATTGGCCTCAATATCATCAGTATCGGTATTGACATAAATTAAGTTTGCATTCTTCTTTTTCTTCAATCCAAACATATATGCCTTGTCGTAGTAATGCAAAACAATCTCTATAGCCTTTGAAAACTCCCCTTTATCGATCGCTTCAATCACGTCTGATGTCGTATCTCCGCCAAGTCTCCTGCTGATTTTCAAAACAGATGCTTTCAGTGATTCTTTAGGGAAGGACGAATATTCTTCCATAAGCCGTGGTAATCTGGTTTTGATATCCATTACCATAACAATTGCAGGTGTATCCTGCATATTCAGGTAGAACCCATCAGGCATGAAGACTGAGCCAATATTTCGGCTCTCATCTTCAACCCAGATAGGAAGGTCATCGTTTAATTTATTCCATTCAGTATAGAGGATATTGGCGAAATGTTCAGTCGATGGCTGAGATTGTTGCCCTAGGGCCCCGAACGCAGAGCCTTTATGGTTTGCCAGATTCTCAAGATCAACGATTTGTTGTCCCAATAGTTTTATGTATCTGATTATATGCGTTTTACTGCTTCCGGTCATTCCCCCGAGAACGATCATTTTTCTTTTCTCATCAAGACTGCCGAGAATATGCCTGCGGTAGGACTTATATCCTCCGTCGAGTACTTTAACTTCAATATCACCCAATGAAAATAACCATGCCATAGCTTCCGATCTCATCCCCCCTCTCCAGCAGTGTAAAAGAAGTTGTTTGTTATCAGCGATTTTGAGTGCTTGTTCAAGTTTTGATTGCAGAGCGGGACCAGAATGTTTAAGCCCTTCAAGAATTGCAGGAAGTCGACCCTCTTTCTTGTATTTGGTCCCAACTGCCCCTCTCTCTTTATCATCGAAGAGAGGGATATTGACAGCCCCGGGTATATGACCAGATCCATATTCTGAAGGTGATCTTACATCTGCAATTTGTATTGTCTCAGAAAGCTCCAGAAACGTTACTATATCAACAATTTGTGGTTTCATAGACTGACCCCCTTTCCTGTTTCCCCCAAGGGGGAAAGGTTTAGTTTCGACTCCTTCCCCCGTGGGGGAAGGTTGGGAAGGGGGTAGTGAGAATATAAAAATAGCACTTAAGTAATTATTGAGAACAGATACTCATTACTTTTTAAAATACCTTGCAAAAAGCCTTTTGAGTTCTTCTATTCTTACAGGTTTTGATATAAAGTCTTTTATCCCTGAAAGCTCTGCTTTTCTTTTTGTCTCTGGCATGTTGTCTGCTGTAAATGCTACAATTAAGACAGATTTGTCAATCTTTAAAATCCGTTGCGCAGATTCGAATCCGTCCATCTCGGGCATAATAAGATCCATGAAAATGAGATCATATTTTTTGGCCTTGGCCTGCTGATATCCCTCCCAGCCGTCATCGGCAAGGTCGAAAGAATAACCCATACTTTTGAGCATTGTCCCGATAACATTCTGATTCATTTTGTTATCCTCAATTATCAGTATGGATATATCGGTTCTTACTCCCCCTATTTCAACCGGACTAGTCTGATCCTCCAGGAAGGGGAAACTGTTCTTTATAATACTTAATAATTCGCTGACATCTAAAGGTTTTATCAGGTAATGATCTATTCCCAGGGTAATGCAGTTCAGCCAGTTTCCTTTTTTATCATTTGAGCTTATCATAAACATGATAAAGTTGCCAGAAAGCTTGTTATCCCAGATCACTCTGGCTGCCTCAAAACCATTAAACTCATCGTCGTCAAAGACAATTACAAGGTTATATCTTTCTTCGGGATAATTCATATTTGTCTTTATCTGGTTCACAGTAGATCGCTGGAAGGTGGTGATGGTAACGGTAAGTCCCAGTCTGTGAAGTGCACCCAGGATCTCTTCATCACGGTTCTGATTTCCTGTTATTACCAGTGTTCTGATCTTGTCAAATGTTTTTATACCCTCAAATGAAAGTGACTTGATTTGTCTGTCATTTGAGTAGCTGGTTATTGTAAACGACACTTTAGTTCCCAAATCTCCTGATATCCCTGATGGACTGACGGCCTGCAGTTCTCCTCCCATCAGTTCAACTAGCTGTTTTGACAATATCGTTCCAAACTCCGATTCATCATTTGCTCTGACTTTTTTGGATTCAATATTTACAAAATCGCCAAAGATTTTTTTAAGACTTGATTTGTCGAAACTTATACCGGTATCGAGCAAGTCGAATCCAAGAGTTATAACCCCGTTATTGCTGTTTTTAAGCATACATTTTAGGTGTATTTCCCCTTTTTCAGTATTCCGTACCGAGTGGTTTATGAGGTTTGTCAGAACTTGTCTCAGTCTGAAAGGGTCGCCTATGATACTCTCCGGAACATTGTCATCGACAGTGCAAAGTAACTTCAGATCGCTAGTGGCTATGTTGGTTTTTGCCAGATCTGTGCAATAAGTTATCTCCTCCCTTAAATTAAACGGAACCTCATCGAGTATCATTTTCCCTGATTCAATTCTTGAAAAATCGAGGATATCATTTATTATACTCAGGAGAACCTCTGTTGAACGGTGCAGGAGGCCCACTATTTCTTTTGCTTCAGGAGTAAGATAATATTTTCTAAGAACATCTGTAATGCCTATGATCCCATTTAGCGGAGTCCTGATCTCATAACTCATCCTAGCAAGAAATTCTGATTTTGCCTCATTAGCCTTGGCTTCTTCTTTTCGGGCAGACTCAAGCATGGTTACATCAATCAGTATCTCCATTGTAGCTTCTTCTCCGAGAAACATCACAGGAATACTGTTTCTGTAAAGAACAAGTTCTCCGATCTCTTTTTTAATAATAACAAATTGGTCAGGATTGAATGATCCGCCAAGGTTTTTTGAATAATAATCATTATCGGCTGTTAAAGATGTTTCAGGGAAAATCTTACCCTTCATCTCTGTTTCACTGAGATAAGAATATTGGCTTGCTGCAACTTTATTCGCTTTAAGTATTTCCCTGTTCTCATTATGAACGATCACTCCCACAGGCATCTCTTCGATCAGTTTAAAGAGCATCTTTTCAGAAGTCTTTAAACCTTCCATTTCAGTTCGCAGGGATTTAAGATATCGCCAGAATAAATAAATTATCGCCTGTATTAACAACAAAGTGCCTACTACAATGAAAAGAGAGTTCCTGATTATGTACTTCTGAAAACGGTTTGTGGGGGCAGAAAAAACCAGACCGAGATCCCGTTGCAGAAGCTGGGTGGAATAATATGACGATATCAATTCTTCCTCTTTGCCATTTATGAGAGCTTTATGAATAATATTCTCAACAGAGCCTGCTGCAAGTCCTTTGGTGATCTTGTCCAGTTCAAGATATGTGACCTTATTTTTGTTGTTATCGAAGACAATCTCTCCCGAATCGCTGATAACCCATTGCCATTGATACTCTTTTAGATTAAACTCTGAAAAAATGGCTTTGAAGTATTTCTGATAGTCAACTGTGACAACAATGTTGCCTATAGTTTCTTTGGTATCTTTATTTATTACAGGAAGATAGTAATTGAATTTCCTGTTTTCCTCGACCAGTTTTTCCATTTTAAATATCTCACCCTGAAGATGCAGGGTAAATGGTTGTTCAAGCCATTCTCCGCTGTCATAATCCTTCTTTAAGGTGAATTCGTTTCTATTATTATCGTATAATTTAATTCCGATAACGAATTCCTTGTACTTTGAGAAGAATGATTTCATTTTCTCTTTTGTCCTGAATTGACTCTCAGGATTTGTAAAAAAGAGGTTTAGATCCTCTGAAAAATTTATCTGATTAAAGTCGCTGACAAAACCATTGTTGGTGCTGTCAACTGAGAGACCAACAATCTGAACTTGTCGGTCAAGTAATTCAACAATATAACTTATCTGCTTATTATACAGGCTTTTATAATAAATATAATTAGCAAGCATTATTATCAGAAATGCTGAATAAACAAGAATAAGGATCCTTCTCATCTGAATAAATTGTTTATCTCCTAAAGTATATAAAGATAAGTTATTAATGCAACAATTTCATTTTACCTGTACTTGCCATTATCTCCATCCATAATATTAAGATAACTTTTGTACCTTAAAAAGGCAATGTCACCTTTTTCAACAGCATTCCTGACTGCACATCCGGGTTCATCGAGGTGAAGACAGTTATTAAACCTGCAGTCTTTTGAAATCCTGAATATTTCACGGAAAAAATGGTAAATCTCATTTCTCTCCATATCGACAACACCGAATCCCCTGATCCCAGGGGTGTCAATTACGAATGCATCAAAAGGCATCTTATGCATTTCAGGAAATGTTGTAATATGTTTCCCCTGCTTATGGTAATCTGAAATCTCAGCGGTTTTGAGATTAAGAAGAGGATTAAAAGTGTTCAGCAGGGTTGTCTTTCCAACACCCGAATTACCCGATATAAGACTGGTTTTCCCTTTCATTGAGTCTTTCAGAGATTCCATATTGGTCGAATCTTTCAATGAAAGTCTTATACAATCATAGCCAATATTATTATAGATCTTCTCAAGGTATTCCATTTTGACAAACTCCTCTTCTCCATACAGATCTGTCTTATTGATAATTATTTTGGCAGGTACGCGGTAAGCTTCTGCAGAGATCAGAAACCTGTCGATAAATTCTACAGGGGTCTCAGGAAGAATAATGGTGACCATAAGAAATACCTGGTCAATATTTGCAGCAATAATCTGCGAATGTTTTGAGAGATTTGATGCTTTTCTTAAGATCCAGTTCCTCCGGTCGAGTACTTCCGTTATAATACCCGAATTGGTTTTTTTTTCTGTTTCGAATAAAATATTGTCTCCTACGGCAATTGGATTAGTGGTACGGAATTCTTTAATCCTTAGTTTTCCCTTAATGGAACAATTAATTGTCAAACCATCGCCATAGAGAACTCTGTATCTGCTTCCAGTGGATTTTAATACAACTCCTTTTTCCAATAGACAATTATTTGGGACAAAAGTAAGGAAAAAAGGAGGATAATCTTAACCTGTTACCTATCCCCCTTTTTTGCCTTATGCCCCCTGGCCTTCTTCTCCTTTATTTTCCTACCTCATCCCCTAACCCACTTCCTAAATTATTACCTCATCCCCCTACCCCTTCTCCTTAAGGAGAAGGGAGGTAAAAGCTTAGTTATCTGATGCCATCAGCAGGAAGGGCTTCATTTCGAAACTATGATAGTAAGGTCTTAGTCTTTCAGTGTTATAATCTGCAAGTCTGACTACTTTCTTCGATGACGTTACCACATCAATGGGCAGGTTATCGTATCTTCCATTCTTCAGGACTACAATTCTTCCGTGAACTCCCTTTAGAACAAGATCCAGAGCGAGATTCCCATATGCCATAGGAACAATGGAATCGAGAGCATCAGGATCCCCTCCGCGTACCATGTAGCCAAGTTTCTGGTAAATTACATTTATTGTTTTACCATTATTATATTTTGGCGAAAGTTCTTTAAGTTTTGCCGACACCATATCGCCTATACCACCAAGTTTTGCATGGCCATACGCATCCTTTTCGCTGTCGGAGAAAATCATCTCGCCACCTTTGAACATCGCACCTTCTGATATCAGCACTACCGAATATTTGCTAGGATTTTGATTTCTGTCCTCAACAAGAAGTTTAGTAAGATTCTCTATTTCAAACTCATATTCCGGGATTACACACCTGTTGGCAGCACCCGCCAGGGTAGGCAGCATAGCCGTAAAACCGGCGTATCTTCCGAATACTTCAAGTACAAGAAGTCTTTCGTGCGATCCGGCTGATGTTCTTAAACTGTTTGTCATCTGAATGGTTCTGGAGACACAGGTACTGAAACCAATACAGTAATCTGTTCCCGGAACATCATTGTCCATAGTTTTCGGAATTGCCACAACATTTACCCCTTTCTTGTAAAGATGAACACCATAACTCAGGGTATCATCTCCGCCTATCGGAATAAGATAGTCAACGCCGAGCCATTCAAGATTCTTGATGATCTCAGGCGTAATGTCATTATATTCAGCATTATAAGTGCTTTGAAGATGCTGAGGAACACTTGCTTTTGACATATGGCTCGGTCTTGTTCTTGAGGTATGCAAAAAAGTTCCTCCTGTACGTCCTGCCTTATTAACTATATCATCTGTAAGGACCTGAAAATTATTACTGTTGTCTGCCTTAGGGTCTCTTATTAATTCAGAGATACCAGCCCATCCTCTGCGAAGTCCTATTACTTTGTATCCTTCACGGTTTGCGCGTATAGTTACAGCCCTTATAGCCGGATTAAGTCCGGGGACATCGCCTCCTCCCGTCAGAATAGCAATAATACCTTTTTTTGTTTTTGGAGTTGCCATGATCTTTTCCTTTTTATTTGATTCCATTATATGGTAATTTTAAGACCTCTAAAGTAAAGCTTTTTAATATTATTCCAAAAACTGTTAGTATGTCTGAAAATCAAATCAGTGTCAACTCAAAAAGGAACCAGTCTGTTTTGATTACCGGCGGCGGAGGCCTTATCGGCAAGCATCTGACATCAATCCTTACCAAAGCAGGCTATAATGTATCTCATCTTTCAAGAAATATTAAAAAGCCTGGTGACGTAAGAGTCTTTATGTGGGACCCTGAAAAAAAGCTTATTGATGCTTCATCAATAAATGGAATTGATTTCATAATCCATCTTGCAGGTGCCAATATTGGCGATAAAAGATGGACCCGAAAAAGAAAGGAGGAGATTATTCAAAGTCGTGTTGATTCAGCAAGATTCCTTCATAAAACCATAACTGATAATCGAATCCCTTTAAAAGCTTTTATTTCTGCTTCTGCAACAGGTATTTATGGCTCTGAAACTTCTTCAAAGATCTCTGTAGAAAATGATCCTCCAGCACAGGATTTCCTGGGGTCGGTCTGCAGGCAATGGGAGGAAGCTGCCGATCTTTTTTCCGCCTCAGGTATCCGTACCATAAAGATCAGGACAGCAGTTGTCGTGGATAAAAACGACAGTGCACTATCGAAACTTATGTTGTCCGCGAAATTCGGTTTCCTGGTTAAAACTGGCAGTAGTCTCAAGTATATGCCATGGATTCATGCTACCGACTTATGCAACATTTATCTGAAGGCTATTGAGGATTCCTCCATCTCCGGAGCATTTAATGCCGTTGCACCTCAGCATGTCACACATAATGAATTTATGAAAACTCTTGGAAAGATTTTAAAACTGCCGGTTTTAGGTGTTGCGGTACCGGATTTTGTTTTGAGGGCCGTTCTAGGGGAAATGTCAGATGTGATCCTCAAGGGCAGCCGTGTCTCTTCTGATAAAATAGTCAGTACAGGATTCCGGTTTCGTTATTGGATGCTTGAAGATGCACTTATCGATGTTTTACGGAAATAACAATATGCAATTGTCAACCGTGTTTGGAAATAATTTCAAGCTTTGCCAGATCTACAATTTCGATAGTCTTGCCAAAGACTCGTATAATCCCCTCTTTCTTGAAATCAGATAATGTCCTGATGACATTTGCAGTGCTCATGCCAATATAATCAGCTATCTCTTTTCGTGAAACAGGAAGGTCAAAGACCCGTGATTTATAAATTTCATTTGTAAAATACAATAATACAAACGCCACTCTGCCGATGAGGTTTTTTTGTCTTATATCGAGAGTCTGGGAAATGATCTTATCATTAATCCTTGAAATCTTTGTGAGAAGTCCCATTGCGAACCCGCCGTTTTTCAAAAACAACTGTTTAATGAAATCCAGTTTTACCATACATACAACAGAATCTTCCAGAGCAGAAACAGAATACTGGTATTTATCCTCTGAAAAAATGCTCATGTTACTCACGAACTCAAATGGCCTCGTAATCGTTATTACCTGCTCATCACCCGACGGAGTTCTCCTGTATAGTTTAACAAGGCCACTTTTCAGATATTTAAAGTTGCTGATTTTTTCTCCTTCGTGGTTTATAATCTCTCCTTTATGAAAGAACTGTTCCTCTTTGTGATCGCATAAGTCTTCAACTGATGTATCATCAAGGAATGAAAATACAACATCCCGGAAATCGCAGCTTGCACATGAGCAGATCTTCTTCTTTTCGTTCACGTTTTTTTGTTTTTCACAAAAATACCATTTTCCTGGTCACAATATCAATTTTCAATTTGTTTTATTGCCGAATTTAGACCTAATTTGAGGGTCTAAAAGTACAACTCTTTATTTTTGTCACAAATGATTTACAGAACTGACTACCATATGCATTCAAGTTACAGCGATGGAAGATCAGTACCTGATGACTATATCATTCCCGCACTTGTTGCGGGGATGAGCGAGATTGGTTTCTCTGAGCACCTTACCTTATTCAAGGATCCTGAGGACTGGAATATGAATCCTGTAAACATTTTACCATATATCAATCACCTGGAAGCCCTTAAGAAAAGCACAACGAGTATTAAGATTAGGATTGGTCTTGAAGTTGATTATTTTGCCGGGAAGGAAAAAGAGATATCTGCTTTTCTGCGTCCACTGCCACTAGATTTCATAATAGGTTCTGTTCACTATCTCGGGGAGAAGACTGTTGATATCGGACCTGAATTTTATGAAGGCAAAAGTATTGACAGACTGTTCAAATCTTATTTTGATTCTGTAATATTGGCTGCCGGATCCGGACTTTTTGATATAATCGGTCACTGCGATCTGATAAGAATTTATGGGTATAAACCTTCTTCTGATCTGGAACCGCTATACAGGAAGCTCGCTAAAACCATGAAAAACCATGATGTCGCTTTTGAGGTGAATACCAACGGTAGAAACCGGCCTCTCGCAGATTTCTATCCCGATAGACGATTTCTTCATATATTCAGAGAAGAAAATGTACCTGTTTGTGTTAATTCAGATGCTCACATGCCATCAAGGGTCGGGCAATATTTTGATGAGGCATATGAGCTTTTGAGGTATATAGGTTTTACCGAAATGGTGGTTTTTGAGAATAGGGTGAGGAGGATGGTACCGTTTTGAATTACATCGCTGGGTGCCTTGTATTATCCGTAATCGGACTAGACCCATGAGATTGGCCGGGTCCGAATTAAAGAAAAGTAAAAACTATTTTACCAGAATATGTTCAATAAATATCTTCAACCCTATTGCAATCAACAACAGGCCCCCCAATATTTCCACTTTATTCCCCAGTCTCACACCTGCAGATTTTCCAATCCTTATTGCTGTCATAGAAGCAATGAATGTCACGGCTCCAATTACTGTTCCTGCCGCCCATATCTTTACATCAAGGAGTGCAAAACTAATTCCAACGGCAAACGCATCGATGCTTGTGCCAAGAGCTAAGGTGAGCAGAACAATATTACTGCTGTAATCTTTAGGGGCATCATCATTGGTCTTCTTTAATCCCTCAAGTATCATTTTTATTCCGAGGAAGGAGAGCAGACACAACGCAATCCAGTGATCTGTCGCTTTCAGGGCGTCTGAAAATATTGACCCAAGAAAATATCCCGCAATAGTAAGACCGCCCTGGAATACAGCCAGAACAATGGCAATCCATGCTGCCTGACGGAAAATGATGCCGCTGCGGATCACTCCATATGATAAAGAAACGGCAAATGTATCAAATGACAAACCAAGAGCGATAACCAGAATTGTGAAGTAATCCATGTTGTGGTTATGAGTTCGCAAATATAATATAAATCATCACTCAAATGATTTTGAAATTGATTGTATATATTTGATCGCTATAATTATGTACACGATGAGAGCCGTAATTCAGAGGGTAAGCCGTGCCTCGGTTAAAATCGGGAAAAAGATCAAATCGGAAATCGGAATTGGATTACTTGTTCTGATTGGAATAGAAGAATCCGATGAGGACATGGATATTGATTGGCTATGCATTAAAATAGTCAATCTCCGCATCTTTAATGACAATAATGAAGTAATGAATCTGTCGGTCCTGGAGGTTGGGGGGAATATCCTCGCAATAAGTCAGTTCACACTTCATGCCAAAACCAAAAAGGGGAACAGGCCCTCTTATATCAGGGCAGCTCACCCCGATATTGCAATCCCTTTGTATAACAAGTTTGTAGTCAGGCTATCGCAGCTTATGGGAAAAGAGATCCGTACAGGAGAATTTGGAGCAATGATGCAGGTTGAGTTGGTTAATGATGGGCCTGTCACAATAATTATTGATACAAAGGAAAAGGAGTGAATATGAATGCTGATGCATCTGAAGAAAAGTCTTTCAAGAAGTCGGTACTCCTTGTTTCGACATTTGCTGCATTTCTGACCCCTTTTCTAACCTCAGCAGTGAATCTCGCTTTGCCTTCGATAGGTAAAGATCTTCATGCAAACGCAATAAATCTGAGTTGGGTAATCAGTAGTTTTATCTTGACATCAGCTATTTTTCTGTTACCCTTTGGCAGGCTTGGTGATATAATCGGAAGAAAGAAGATTTTCACGATCGGAATCGTGTTGTTCACTATATCGACTTTTCTAATAGTTTTTTCGCAAAGTATCATATCTCTGATAATCCTCAGGATATTCCAGGGCTTCTCAAGTGCTATGATCTTTGGTACAAGTATGGCAATTCTTACTTCTGTTTTTCAACCGGGGGAAAGAGGAAGAGCTATAGGCATAAACATTACGGCTACATATCTCGGATTATCTCTCGGACCAGTAATCGGGGGCCTCTTAACTCACTATTTCGGATGGAGAAGCATCTTTGCATTTCTTGTTCCTTTTGGAATTATTGCAGTGATATTGATTCAAACAAAAATCAAAACGGAATGGGCAGAAGCAGTGGGTGAAAGATTTGACTGGCGCGGATCGGTTATATATGGGATAGCTCTGGCATCTTTTATGTATGGGTTTTCAAGACTTCCTTCCTCCTTAGGCTGGATATGCATTGCGACAGGGCTATTGATGGCAGTCGTTTTTTTATTTTTTGAGAACAAAATCAGCAACCCGGTCTTTGACATACGTCTGATCCTGCAGAACAGGATCTTTGCATTCTCCGGTATAGCGGCACTTATAAATTATTCCGCAACAAGTGCAATAGGGTTTTTTATAAGCCTTTATCTGCAATATCTTAAAGGACTTGATGCGCGGACAGCCGGTCTTATAATGATATCACAACCAATAGCAATGACACTCCTGTCGCCGATAGCCGGAAAATTATCCGATAAAAGAAATCCCGGAGTTATAGCTTCAGCCGGGATGGGGATCACAGCATCGGGACTGGTATTACTTTGTTTTATCAGCGAGACAACCCCTGACTATTTAATTGTTTTATTGCTTCTTCTTATGGGTATCGGGTTTGGTCTTTTTTCCTCTCCAAATTCCAACGCAATAATGAGTTCCGTCGAAAAACGTCATTTAGGAGTAGCATCAGGTGTTGTTGGTACGATGAGGATGGTTGGCCAAATGATGAGCATGGGCATAGCAATGATGCTTATTTCATTATTCATTGGAAAGCAAACTATTAATCCTGACACTTATCCCGGGTTGATTTCTGCAATGAGAACAGGTTTTGTGATCTTTTCAATATTATCTGTTCTTGGAATTTTCGCCTCTCTCGCCAGGCATGAGAAACCAGGAAAATCAACTTAATCTGCCAATTAAATTAGTTTTGAAAACAAAAAGCATTATATTAACCCCGTTTTTTATTCAAAACGGTGTGTTTTAATATAAAATAATTATCAATAACATGACAAAGCTTTATCAAAAACTGATCAAATCATGTCCTTCGGAAACCGAAATAAAAAAGGGACTCAAAAAAGTCTCCTCCTCTGTTCCGGTTGTTCCTGATAAACATCTCCTGATGAGTATTTTGAATCTGATAGATCTTACCAGTCTGAATACCACTGATAATAAGAGCCACATTATACACTTTACAGGTAAGGTAAATAGTTTTTCGGGGCGTTTTTCAAATATCCCGAATGTTGCAGCAATATGCGTCTTCCCGAATTTTGTGGCAGTAGTTAAGGATAAACTGACTGCACGCAATATAAAGATAGCATCTGTTGCCGGTTCTTTTCCTACATCCCAAACATTCAGAAGTATAAAAGTCACTGAATGCAAGATGGCAGTGGAGGCCGGTGCTGACGAGATTGATATAGTTATTCCAGTTGGCGCGTTTATTGGCAAAGATTTTGCCTCAGTTGCTGATGAAATCAGGGAGATAAAGGGAGCTATAGGAAGTAAGCAACTCAAGGTTATTGTGGAATCAGGCCTGTTAGGCGATCCTGAACAAATCTTCGTGGCATCAATGATTGCTATGGATGCCGGGGCCGATTTCATAAAGACATCCACCGGGAAAACAGCAGTATCTGCTACCCCGGAAGCCGCATTTGTAATGTGTCGTGCAATTTCGGATTTTTATTCTGAAACAGGTATCAGGGTTGGATTTAAAGCAGCCGGAGGAATTGTTACTCCTGCTGATGCAATAATCTATCATAAGATCGTTAAGCATTGCCTTGGAGAAGAGTGGCTGAACAATTCTTTATTCAGGATAGGTGCGAGCAGACTGGCCAATAACATTCTTTCAGAAATATCAGGTTGCCCAAGTACTCATTTTTGAGAACCTGCCTAAAGTATTTTTGACTTATCTCTTGTTATTATCATTACTTTTGTGTTTTGAATTGACAAAGAGATGATCATTTCCTTTTCAGAATCGCAGCAGGATACTGTCAGGTTTGGCAAATTTTTAATAAAGGAGTCTATCAGGACAAATACTTATTCACTTCCTCCTGTAAGACAATTTTCATTAAAAGACACCGGGAAACATCCTCTTCCCGTCATTGCAATTGGCCCATTATCGACTGATACCACTTCCCTTTGTACCAGAAACAGTATTGCTGATGTTACATTTTACGATAGCAACAATATTGTTTTTAAAATTGCATCGGAAACATACAAACAGGTTCCCTTCATCTTTACCGAAAAAGTTCAGCAGCAGCAGTCCGAAGAGAAGGCATTTCTGATAAAACAACTCAGATCTGGCGATGATCTTCCGGCACGTCCATTGCATACCGACTGGATGATTATAATCATTCTTATCGCGGCTCTTTTATATTCCCTTATTAAAGCAACTTCCAAACGAGTAATACCTGATTTTGAGAAATTTTTCTTATTCAGGGGGATAAACGATCCAGGATCAAGGGATAAGGGAGGCTTGTTTCAATGGCAATCGACGATTTTGAATCTGAGTTCATTTCTTATAACAGGGTTATTTGGATATTTAGCAGCATCATATTTTGACTTTATTCCTGCAGGTTTCAGAGGATTCATAATCTGGTTAATAGCACTTGGAATAATAAGTTTAGCAATTACATTGAGGCACCTTGTATGTGTGATCACTGGCGCTGCAAGTGGTCAAAGGGAGATATTCAGGCAATACCTGCTTGGTATCTACCAGTCGTACAGATTCGGAGCCCTTTTTCTTTTTATCATTATAATACTGATTGCTTATACAAGAATCCTGCTCGTGGGGGGATTCATCATATCAGGAATTATCGTAGTCGGAATGATGTATCTGATCAGGATTATCAGGCTCCTGATAATATTTCTAAACAGGAATATTTCAATATTCTATTTGATTTTATACCTTTGTGCGCTGGAAATTCTGCCTGTTTTGATAGTAATAAAATATTTTACAGGTCTTGTTTGATTGGCTTGGGTTACTTTGATAGTTGAACTTAAACCGTAAAGAGTTGAAAATAAAGAAGATTTTAGTATCGCAGCCAGAACCCCTGAATCCGAAATCTCCATATTTCGAACTGGCAAGAAAATATAATCTAAAGGTTGAATTCAAGCCGTTTAATCAGGTTGAGGGCATTTCATCTAAAGATTTCCGTCAGCAAAAAATCAATATCCTTGACTTTACTGCTGTTATCTTTACAAGCAAAACCGGGATCGATCACTTTTTCAGGATTTGCAGTGAGCTGCGTACTGTTGTACCCGATACAATGAAGTATTTCTGTATTACAGAGAATGTTGCATTTTATCTCCAGAAATACATTGTCTACCGCAAGCGTAAAATATTTCATGGGAAAGCAAAGTTCCAGGATCTCATCGATGTAATTATCAAGCACCGGGAAGATAATTTCTTTGTCCCTCTTTCTGAACCTCATAATGCTGAAATTCCGGAATCACTTGATAAGAACAGTATTAAGTATACAATCGGAACTCTTTATAAGACAATCAGTACCGATTTTTCGAATTTAAAAGAGTTCGATTATGATATTCTTGTTTTTTACAGTCCCTCAGGTATAAAATCGTTGAAAGAAAATTTTCCGGGTTTTGTTCAGGGAGATATTAAAATTGCTGCATTCGGACCAACAACAGCCTGTGCCGTTGAAAGTGAAGGCCTGCGACTCGACATAAATGCTCCCAACCCAAAAGCACCGTCAATGACCATGGCTCTTGATGATTTTCTTAAAGACTACAATAAAAATTTAAAGTAGTTTATCACCTGACTGACTTACCATAAATATTAATAAGGACGTTGGAAGCAACGTCCTTAAATGTATAAGATGAATACTACCCGGGACACATTTGAAAAGTCAGAAAGACTATGTAGCAGAAAAATAATCGGAACACTGTTTGAGGTGGGTAACATTTTCTACATCTCGCTGTTTAAGATAGTCTGGAACAAAAGTCAGAGTTCATCTTCCGGTCCTGCGCAGGTAGCTTTCAGTGTATCAAAAAGAGGTTTCAGGCTGGCTGTTACCAGGAACCTGATCAAAAGAAGAATGAGAGAAGCCTACCGGAAAAATAAAAATTTACTTTACGATCATCTCATTTCACACAACATTAAGATAGCATTTGTTGTTATCCTCAGAGGAAATGCAATTCCCGATTATTTAACGATTGAAAAATCGATTAAGGAGATGATAAACAAGTTGATAATGTTAAATTTATCTTAATTGTTTGCCTATCAAAACGCTTCCCGATTTTTCTTTCTATTTTTGCCGTCTTAATTAAGCACTGTTTGTTATGAAAAATATACGCTCCGGAAAATTCATAGTTATTGTTTCACTTTTACTGGTTGTCGGAATCAGCACAGGATTCCTGGTCAATCAGGAAACACGAGATTTCAGAATTGCCAAGAACCTCGACATATTTTTCACTCTATTCAAAGAGCTGAACACTTTCTATGTAGATGAGATCGATCCTGACAAGCTGATTAAAGCAGGCATGGACAACATGCTTAAAACACTTGATCCATATACTGTTTATTTCCCCGAATCTGAAGCTGATGAATTTGCTATACTAACCACCGGGAAATACGGCGGAATCGGATCAATGGTGAGAAATTCAGGTGATTATGTTGTTATCAGTGAAGTATATAAGGGATTTCCTGCTGATAAAGCCGGGATAAAGCCCGGAGATCTGTTAAAGAAAGTTAACGGTACTTCTCTAAAGGGATTATCGACCGAAAAGGTAAGCGAAGTGCTTAAAGGCAACCCCGGAACTGAGATCAAGATCACAATTGACAGGAACGGGGAAGAAACTGACTATTCGCTTAAAAGAGAAAAGATTGTCATGGCACCGGTTTCCTATTACGGCATGATAGATTCAAAAACAGGATACATCCGGTTTACCAGTTTCACTCAGAACTGTATTGAAGATGTAAGAAGTGCTCTTATCGCCTTAAAAAACAATAACGCTCAACAGATCATACTCGATCTCAGAGGAAATCCCGGAGGACTGCTTACAGAAGCTGTTGAAATCGTAAATCTCTTTACAGCAGAGGGAACTGAGGTTGTATCTACAAAGGGCAAGGTCAAGCAGTTTGATGAAGACTTTAAAACAACTAAACAACCTTTGGATGATAAAATACCGCTTGCAATTATTATCAACAGGAGTTCTGCGTCAGCTTCAGAAATAGTTGCAGGAGCAATTCAGGATCTCGATAGGGGAATAATAATTGGTCAGCGATCATATGGTAAGGGACTGGTTCAGATCACCCGTCCATTAAGTTATAACACACAGCTTAAAGTAACAACAGCCAAGTATTATATACCCAGCGGGAGGTGTATACAAGCAAGGGATTTCTCACACCCGAATGAAGATGGAAGCGTTGGAATTATACCAGATTCGCTCATATCCGAATTCAAAACTAAAAATGGGAGAATTGTTAAAGACGGAGGAGGAATAACCCCCGATATTGAAAGTCTGCCCGAACCTCTGAGCCAGATATCTTCCGAATTATTCGTCAGGAATTTTATATTCGATTTTGCCACAAGTTACTTCTGGAATCACCCCGATATTAAATCTCCGGAACAATTTAATTTCACTGACCATGATTATGACGACTTTAGAACATATCTTCTCAATCGTAAATTCGATTATAAAACCAGTACAGAAGAGTCCATTAATGAACTGATAACCAATGCCAAAAAAGAAAAATATTATGATATTCATAAGGAGCTGTTCAATGACCTGGAGAAAGATATAGCTCATAATCTTGATCAGGATCTTAAAATGTTCAGACCAGAGATAACAGATCTTCTTGAAGATGAAATTTTAAGCCGGTATTTTTACGAAAGCGGAGCAATTGAATGGACAATAAAAAATGACGAACAAATACTGAAAGCCCGTGATATTCTGAACAATAAAGATGAATATAGCTCTATTCTTAAAGGTACAAAAGGGTCCATCCTGGTCACCAGAAAAAATGATCCTAACATAACAAAACCGGAGATCCCTGTGACCAGAAGCAACATGGAGCCTATCTAGCAATTTTTGAATCCTTTGTGACCCTTTGTGAAACCCTTTGTGTATTTAGTGGTAAAAATTTTAACATCAAAGGCACACAAAGTTTATAACAAAGGAACGCTAAAGAATTCTACGAACTCATTCAGATTATTTCCAAAGATGCGAATCATCTTCAAAGATCTCTTTTTTCCATACCGGCAGTTTCTCTTTAATCAGCTCAACCGTTTTGGTGCAGGCCTGCATTGACTGGTGTCTGTGTCCGGCCGAAACAAGAACCAGAAGAGATATCCCGCCGGCCATGACAACTCCGGCAGAATGAATTATATCAATTGACCTTACATCAACAAATTCGGAAAAGATTTCTTTTATGATCTTTTCTGCCTCAATATTAACCAGCTCAACAAATGCTGAATACTCAATTGCCTTTACCTTTTTGCCTTCAACTTCATCAGCCCTCACTTGTCCAAGGAAAATAGCGAGACCACCACAATCTGTTTTACAGCTCATCTTTTCAATAAGTTGTGAGATTGTCTCTGGCAATATTGGTCCGGTTGTCAGATAATTGGTTTCCATAATTTTGATAATATGTGATGGCGTTATATCGTTCCGATGTTATTTTGAGTTTGTTGATTCTTTATAACGTCATAACGTCATAACGTCATACCAAAATAACGTAATAATGAATCATCCACCTGCAAATGGAGGCATCAAAGCTACTTCATCACCCGTTTTCAGAAGGAGGTCTTTATCAGTTATCTCATTGTTAACCGAAATACGATAATTGTAATGCATTATTTCCGGGAAGTCATCGAGGATCCTGAGTTTGAGATCATTTACCGTTTTGACGTTATTATAGTGTTTAATTGCAGTACCGGCCACTTCCGAAAGAACACCAAAGAATAATACTTTTACTTCCATAATTCCACTTTTTTAAGCATTGTCTTTTTTTGCCTTCTGCCCCCATTTTACCCCCTAAATCCCCCCAGGGGGGACTTTGAAATTCTTCTGCTCTTTTAGTCCCCCTTGCGGGGGGGTTTAAGGCTCCCATTAGTGTGTTGATGAGCTGAAGAATCTCGGTCAATGTGCCTCAAACCAGTTATTTCCCGTTCCATAGTCAACTTTCAAAGGGATATCCAGCTTAACAGCATTCGACATTTCAAAAAGAACCATTTCTTTTAGCTTTTCAAGTTCTGATTTTCCCACTTCAAATATAAGTTCGTCATGTACCTGAAGGATCATTTTTGACAAGAATTTTTCTGATTTCATTCTGTTGAATATCCTGATCATGGCAATTTTAATGATGTCGGCAGCGCTGCCCTGAATTGGTGCATTTATTGCGTTCCGTTCCGCGTTTCCCCGAACCACCTGGTTTCGTGAATGAATATCGCGCAAATATCGTTTACGGCCAAACATTGTTGTGACATATCCTGCGTCCCTGGCTTTTTTAATACTCTCATCCATATAAATTTTAACTCCGGGATAGGAATTGAAATATCCATCTATAAGCTCCTTTGCCTCCTTTCTGCCTATCGTCAGCCGTTCGGAAAGTCCGAAAGAAGAGATGCCGTATATGATCCCAAAATTTGCGGTTTTTGCGCGGCTCCGCATTTCTCGGGTCACATCACTGATCGGTACACCAAAAATTTTGGCAGCTGTTGCTGCATGAATATCATTTCCTGAAAGAAAATCAGCAATCATGCTTTTATCTCTACTCAGATGAGCCATCAACCTTAGCTCAATCTGAGAATAGTCGGCAGAGAGGAATATATGGCCCTTCTCCGGGACAAAAGCTTTTCTTATTTCCCTACCCCGGGCATCCCTAACAGGAATATTCTGCAGGTTAGGATTATTAGAGCTAAGCCTTCCGGTTGAAGCAACAGCCTGATTGAAAGATGTATGAATTCTGCCGGTTTTTTTATCTACAAGAAGAGGAAGCGCCTCAACATATGTTGATAACAGCTTCTTTAATCCCCTATATTCTAATACTTTCTCAATGATCGGATGCTTGTTTGTCAATCGCTGTAATATCTCTTCATTGGTAATAAACTGTTTGGTCTTTGAAACACGTGCGTTTTCATCAATCTTAAGTCTTAAAAAAAGAATATCTCCCAGTTGCTTTGGAGAGGAAATATTAAACTCAGTACCGGCAAGTGCATATATCTCTTTTTCAAGTGAGATAATATCCTCCCTGAGGTTTATGGTGATTGCTTTTAAATCGTCAAGATCAAGTATCACACCGTTTCTTTCCATTGCAGCCAGCACATTTATGAGTGGCATCTCAATATCATCTGCCAGATCGCCCAGTCCCTCTGCTCTGATAATTGGTTCAAAAACTTCCTTCAACTGATAAGTCACGTCTGCATCTTCCACAGCATATTCCATAAGCTTATCAACAGGGACCGACCGCATGTTTTTCTGATTGTTCCCTTTCTCACCGATAAGCGATTCAATATGTACAGGGCTGTATCCCAGGTAAGATTCTGACAGCAGGTTCATGTTATGCCGCATATCGGGCTCCAGTAGATAATGCGCTATCATGGTGTCAAAAAGAGGCCCCCTGACCTCAATGCCATAATTTGCCAGAACCTGAATATCAAATTTCATATTCTGCCCTATTTTCAGGGTTGAGGGATTTTCAAAAACCGGTCTTACGATCTCCAGTATATCCTGTGTCTCTTTTTGCGATTCAGGGAAATGAATAAGGTATCCGGTTCCTTTCTCCCACGAAAAGGTGAGTGCTACCAGCTCGGCATCGAGTGGATTTATACTGGTAGTTTCACTATCGAAACAAAATTCTTTAAGAGAGTTGATCTTTTTTACAAATTCTCTGATCTTCTCATTCGTTGAAAGATGGATATATGTGTGTTCAACATTATCTATTGATGTTTTTCCGGTAACTGTTAGAAGAGCTTCTTCTCCAAACAGAGACCCCTGAGTTGAGTCTGTGACGGCAGCTATAAACTGTTGTGGCTGTCTTGGTTTTTCAGATTTATCGATTTCCGAAATTATCCTTGCTGCAACAGTTTTGAACTCCAGTTCATCAAAAAGAACTTTTAACTTAGTAGGATCAGGAACCTCAAGCTCAAGAGCAGTTTCATTTAATTCAACTGGTACATTTTGTTCGATGGTAGCCAGTTTTTTCGACATTTCAATCTGTTCAATGTTGTTTTCAATGATTTCCTTCAGCTTTCCCTTTAATTTATCGGTATTTCTGAAGAGCTCCTCAATACATCCAAATTCAGAAATCAGTTTCATAGCGGTTTTTGGTCCCACTCCCGGCGCTCCGGGAATATTATCTGCAGTATCGCCCATAAGTGCAAGAATATCAATTACCTGTTCGGGACGTTCAACACTGAATTCCTTTTGTATATCCTCGACACCCCATAAGATTGATTCATTGCCGCTTCTCGATGGCTTAAACATAAATATATTATCAGAAACGAGCTGTGCAAAATCTTTATCTGGCGTCATCATATATGTTGTAAAACCATGCTCAGAGGCCTTCCTGGCCAATGTGCCAATTACATCATCTGCTTCAAACCCCGGACAATCAATTACCGGAATTTTATATGCCTCAATCAGTCTTTTAATATAAGGCACCGCCTTTATTATATCTTCCGGAGTTGCATCACGATGCGCCTTATATTCCTTAAACATTTCATGCCTGAATGTTGGAGTAGGAGTATCAAAAACAACGGCAATATGCGTCGGCTTCTGTTTCTGGAGAACCTCTTCAAGGGCAAGAAGGAATCCGAATATGGCGGAGGTGTTTAATCCCTTTGAAGTGACTCTTGGATTTTTAATGAATGCGTAATAAGCTCTAAATATAAGAGCATAAGCGTCGAGAAGAAAGAGTTTCTTAGTATCATTTTGAGCCATAGCGATTTTTATTGATTATCAGAAGCAAACCATTCAGCATAGGAAGTAGCTGTTTCGAAGAGTTTAAGACTATGCAATTTAACCTCAGCCGGAAGATAAGGTGAAATCCGGTCAGCAAAATCTGCAACAAGGTTTTCACAGGTTGGCTGATAACCAACAAGAACAGTGTTTCCGAACATATCATTGAACATCTCTGCTTTCTCCTTATTGATCTTATCGCTTAGCACAACCGCATGATCAAAAACATTTACTATTCGTGTTTTTACAATGCTTTTAAGATCACTGAAGTCTATCACCATCCCGTTTTTTGGATTATCCGGATTGTCTGAAGGGGTTCCGGAAAGTGTAACAAAAAGGCGATATGAATGACCATGGACATTTTTGCAGGGACCATCGTAGTTCCAGAGTACATGTGCCATTTCAAAAGGGAATTCCTTAGTTACTCTTATTAATGGACTCATAATTTTATAGTTGAAATTAATATACAATATTAACCATTCTGGCTGATAAAAGGTTTAAAGTTATGCCTGGGTTTTGCGTTTTTAGGGGAATATATATGATGATTGAAACATCGAAAGCATTAATTCCTTACCTTTGCCGTTTATAACCGGCTAAAGAATAGGGGATAATGGATAAAAATGATATCAGGCTGACTTTCCCAGCAATGTTTAATGAGACATTAAGGAAGTTTGGAAAGCACAATGCATATGCTTTTGTTGGGGAAGAACCAAAGACCTATGAAACAGCTAACAAAGAGATCCGGGCTTTGATTGCTTTTCTGGAAAAGAAAGGAATCTCCCCTGGCGATAAAGTTGCTATTTTGAGCTTAAATATGCCAAATTGGGCAGTTGCTTACTTCTCAATTACTTTTATGGGGGCGGTAGTTGTGCCCATTCTCCCTGATTTTTCAAGTACAGAAGTTGCCAATATTATTGAACACTCGGGAGCCAAAGCACTGTTCATATCAAATTCATTATTGTCGAGGATTGAAGGATTTAAATCAGAAGAGTTGAAAACGACTATTCTCATTGAAGATTTCTCTATGCTTAATTCCGATAAGAAATCCGGCAAATTTGATGTTTTTGCTCTTCCTGCCAAAACTTATATAGTTAAAGAAGAAGATCTTGCATCTATTATCTATACTTCAGGAACAACAGGTCGTTCGAAGGGTGTAATGCTGACCCACAGGAACATTACTTTCAATGCTATGAAAGGCATGGTTATTCAGCCTATTGATGAGACAGATCGTTTTTTATCCGTTTTACCTCTGTCACATACATATGAAAATACATTGGGACTTATTCTGCCCATGCTGGCAGGTTCCTGTGTTTATTATATGAGAAAACCTCCTACACCGACTATTCTTATTCCTGCTATGGCTGAAGTAAAGCCAACCATGATGCTGACAGTTCCATTGATAATGGAAAAAATATATTTCAATAAAATTATGCCCACTTTCAGAGAGAAACTGGCTCTCAGGCTTCTTTATAAAATTCCTTTCTTCAGAAAAATACTGAATGTTGCAGCAGGTAAAAAGCTTGTAAAGACTTTTGGCGGAAAGCTGAAATTCTATGGTATTGGCGGTGCCAAAATCAACAAAAGTGTCGAGAAGTTTCTTCGTGAAGCGAAATTCCCATACGCCGTAGGTTATGGTCTGACTGAGACTGCCCCGCTTCTAGCCGGAGCTAATCCGCAAATATCAGTATTTGAATCAACCGGTCCGGCAATAGAAGGTATTGAACTGGTCATACATGAACCCGATAAGAAAACCGGAGAAGGTGAAATCTGGGCCAAAGGACCAAATGTAATGAAAGGATATTATAAAGAACCTGAAATGACAAAAGATGTTCTTACTCCTGATGGCTGGTTTAAGACCGGAGATCTGGGAACACTTGACCGGAATAACAATCTTTATATAAAAGGAAGATTAAAAAACATGATTGTTGGTGCCAGTGGTGAGAATATTTATCCAGAAGAGATTGAATCAATAATTAATAACTTTCGTTTTGTAGTGGATTCACTTGTTGTTCAGCAAAAAGGAAAATTGGTTGCCCTGGTTCAAATTAATATGGAGGAGCTGGAAAAGAAATATCAGCTGCTTAAACAGGATATGACCCGCCAGCTTGAGGATAAGGTTGATGAGATGCTTATTGAATTGCAGCTTTATGTTAATTCACAGGTAAATAAATTCAGTCAGATCCAAAAAGTTGTACTCCAACCGATGCCATTTCAGAAAACGGCAACGCTGAAGATAAAGAGGTTTCTGTATACCTAAATATACCCCCTCGCCCTTTGGGCACTCCCCCTTTGCAGGGGGAGTAAATTAAACAGGGGGTTTACAGGAAGAAAGTTTACCCTCTCAGCCCCTCCTGATACCTTCTGCTCACCTCTTCCCAATTAATAATGTTCCAGAATGCTTCGGCATAATCGGCTCTTTTATTCTGATATTTCAGATAATATGCATGTTCCCATACGTCGAGAGTTAATAAAGGGGTTCCCTTCACAGGAGAAATATCCATAAGCGTGTTATCCTGATTTGGTGAACTTGCTATTGCCAGCTTTTTATCAGCCCCTAAATAAAGCCAGGCCCATCCGCTCCCAAACCTTGCTTTGGCTGCATTATTGAATAATTCCTTCATTTTATCAAGCGAACCAAATGTCAGTGTAATAGCTGCAGTTAATTCACTGGAGGGACTATGAGTTCCCGCCGCAAGATTTTTCCAGAAAAACAGGTGGTTATAATAACCTCCACTGTTGTTTCTTACGGCATCTGTCTGTTTTGACACTGATGCAAAAATTTCGCTAAGAGGCTTCCCTTCGAGAGGAGTACCTTTAACCGCATTGATGAAATTCGTATAATAAGTTCTGTGATGTTTATCATAATGGATTTCCATTGTCCTGGCATCAATGTAGGGTTCAAGAGCATTATAAGCGTATGGCAGCGGAGGAAATTCCGAAGCAGGAACACCTTCAATTGCTGATGGCTTTACCGTTACCTGATTATTACCTAATACTTTCGGGCCTATAATGGCAGCTGCAGTTATCAACCCAGCTGCCTTGAAAAACTTTCTTCTTTCCATATTCAGTTTTTTATCTAATAACATTCATAATTATTCTTTGTTCAATATATAACTAACAAAACGCCCGCAGCCTTCATGATTTTTGGCAAATTTAGGCCGGGACTAAAAAAAATTCATACTTTTATGGGAGTTAAAAAGCTATACCAAACCGAAATCCGACTAATATAAAAGTAATATGAAAAAGCTTACAACTATCGGAAGAATTCTGTTTGCAATTCCTTTTGCACTCTTCGGTATAAATCATTTCCTGATGCTTAACTATTATCTTGGCATGCTGACTTCGTTTGTCCCGCTTGGTGCGTATACAATTATTCTTACAGGGATAATGCTTATCGCAGCCAGCATCAGTATTATTACAAAAGTTCTCGTGAAATTTTCCACCTTGATGCTGGCCGTACTGCTCTTCATTTTTATTGTCACAATTCATATTCCTCATCTCTTTACAGATGCGGACAAAACTATTACCATTATAGCTCTTCTGAAAGATATCTCGCTTTTAGGAGGTTCACTAATGATCTCCGGTATATATGCCGAAGAAGAAAAACCCGGAAAAAATGAATCGATCTAAAGCCTTTCTATTCTTTTGTATTTGTCTGACCGGTATAAACTCCTACTCTCAGACTCCCCTCTTCAACCAGCAGATGCAGGTTGGTTTCGAGGAAAAACAGGGCCAGTATGCTGATCTGAGTGTAAAGCTCGTTAATGAGGCCGGAGATACAGTTCTTTTAAAGAATGTTATCAATAAACCGACTATTCTTAACCTTGTCTATTTTCAGTGCGCCGGGACATGCAGTCCTCTTATGTGGGGAATTTCCAAATTCATCGATGGGGTGGATCTTCAGCTTGGCAAAGACTATGAGGTTATAACTATCAGTTTTGATCCTACCGAAAGAATCAAGCTTGGTATAAATAAAAAAGAAAGCTACTTAAGCACGATGAAGAAAAAAGAAGAGGCAAAGAACTGGCTTTTTTTTGTGTCTGACAGCGCTGATTTAGCTAAATTGACCCGGTCCGTTGGTTTCAATTATCAAAAGGTAAATGATCAGTTTGTTCATCCTACGGGCCTTATAGCTCTTGCGGCGGACGGTAAAATTATTCGTTATCTGAGAGGAATCGATTTTCTGCCATTCGACATTAAAATAACAATGGTTGAGGCCGCCAAAGGAAAGATCGGTCCCAGTATAAACAGGCTTCTTGCAATTTGTTATGGATACGACAGCAAAGGGAATCAGTTTGTTTTTAATGTAACCAGGGTTTCAGCAATAGTAATACTGTTCATAGTGATATCAGTATTCCTGTTTCTGGCCCTTTCGCGGATAAACTTTAAAAGAAAGGTTAGTAAATGAGTACTCCGAAGGACATTTCAGAACCTAGTTATCTCGATTATAAAGGAAGATATAAAGGAATCTTTTCCTGGATATTCTCGACGGATCATAAGAGAATTGCATTGCTATATCTGTTCTCAATTCTCTCATTTTTTGCCATTGGGGCAACATTAGGTTTGTTAATGAAGTTTGAGCTGATCGCCCCGGGGAAAACTATAATGACCGCTCAGACCTATAATGCTTTTTTTACACTTCATGGGATAATAATGATCTTCGCAGTTGTTATTCCAGGGCTGCCCGCCGTTTTTGGCAACTTCCTTTTGCCCATTATGATCGGTGCAAAAGATGTAGCGTTTCCAAGAATCAATCTTCTCTCTTGGTACCTTTATGTTGCCGGCGTATCATTGGTATTAATATCTCAGTTTACAGGACAGGGACCTCCCGATACAGGATGGACATTTTATGCCCCTTACAGCTTCAGAACTAGCGGAAATATGCTTCCAGCTGTTTTTGGTGCCTTTGTCTTGGGATTTTCATCAATACTTACCGGCTTGAACTTCCTGGTGACTATTCACAGAATGCGTGCTCCCGGAATGACCTGGCTGAAAATGCCCTTGTTTCCATGGACACTCTATGCCACCGGATGGGTTCAGTTACTCGCCACCCCAATTATTGGAATTACACTGCTTATGATAGTTGCTGAAAGAACTCTGCATATTGGATTTTTCGATCCTACTCTCGGAGGTGATCCTCTGCTTTATCAGCATTTATTCTGGACTTACAGTCATCCTGCAGTATATATTATGATTTTGCCTGCAATGGGAGCCATTTCTGAGATCATAACAACATTCTCTCATAAGACTATATTCGGATATAAATTCATGGTTGTTTCGGCCCTCGCAATCGCTTTTGTGGGCTATTTTGTCTGGGGTCATCATATGTTTACATCGGGAATGAGCGGAACGGCCCTATATACATTCTCTCTGCTGACCTTTCTTGTTGCCATTCCAAGCGCCATTAAAGTATTTAACTGGATATCAACCATGCATCAGGGTTCACTTGATTTGCAGACACCTTTCTACTGGGCAATAGCATTCATCTTCGTGTTTATGATCGGTGGATTCTCGGGACTTATTCTTGGTTCCCTTGCTGCCAATGTACATTTACATAACACACATTTTGTTGTAGCACATTTCCATTTTATTGTTTTCGGAGGAACCGGATTTGCCTTTTTTGGAGCCATGCATTACTGGTACCCTAAGATCACCGGCAAGATGTACGATCCAAGATGGGCAAATATTGGTTTAGTCCTGTTCTTTATTGGTTTTATAACCCTTTACGGACCAATGTTTTACCTTGGGTTTAAAGGAATGCCAAGAAGATATTATGATTATGACGAAGTTTTCCATGCGGGTAACATTATTTCGACTATGGGGTCATGGGTCCTCTATTCCGGACTGGCAATAATCATAATTAACCTGTTTGCTTCGCTTAAAAACGGAATAAAAGCTCCATCTGATCCGTGGGGAGGAAAGACACTGGAATGGACTATACCTTCTCCTCCTCCTGTTGAAAATTTTAATGAGATCCCTGTAATTAGCAAAGGTCCATACGACTATAAATGAACACTCCTCCTGAAATCCACCGCGATGATCTGGCATCAAAAACCGGAATGTGGTTCTTCCTGTTTACAGAAATGCTGCTGTTTGGCGGACTTTTTATTGTTTATTCCATTTACCGGTTCAGAAATGGTGAAGCATTTCATCAGGCCGCACAGGAACTGAATGTGGCTATCGGTACTATTAATACTATTATCCTTTTAATAAGCAGTACTACAATAGCAATGTCGATTACTGCTATTCAGAAAAAGGACAAGAGACTCGCTCTCCTGCTGCTCTGTGTGACGATTTTTCTCGGTCTGGCTTTTCTTGTAAATAAATACTTTGAATGGGGTGAGCATATTAAAGAACATATATATCCCGGCTCTGCAATTCTTGCATTGCGTGGTCAGGGAGACGTTCTTTTTTACGGTCTTTACTTTTTCATGACGGGCCTGCATGCTTTGCACATAATCATCGGATTAGTATTTATTGCTGTAATTACGGTAAAAATTTATAGGGATAAAATCAATCCTGAGAATTATATCTTACTTGAAAACAGCGGATTGTACTGGCACCTGGTCGACCTTATCTGGATATTCCTCTTTCCCCTCTTCTATCTCATTACCTAAAGCGAAAAAATAATGGAGAATGAAAAAAATCATATTATTCCTTACAGGACCTTACTCTATATCCTGGTACTGTTAATCACTTTGACACTTACTTCTGTCGCTATTACACAGATATACCTCGGAACATTGACTGTAATGCTTGCACTTTTGATAGCCGCGATAAAATCCTCATTCGTTTTGCGATACTTCATGCATCTGAAGTTTGAGAATAAGATGTTTTCATTTGCCGTCATAGCAGTTGCTCTTCTCTTAGCCGTTGTAATTATAATAACCTTTCTGGACTACCTATACAGATAACAAGTATGTATTCAACCACAGGAATCGACGCTTCAAATTTCGTATCTACTTTCAATACTGCATTTTATTCTATTGCCGGTGTTTCATTATTTCTTCTGATTGGGCTCACACTCGTTATGCTCTATTTTGTTTTCAAGTACAATAAGAAAAAGCATAAAATAGCTGTTCAGAATGAAGGTAATACCTTACTTGAGGTCACCTGGACTGTGATTCCAATATTACTGGCACTTATGATGTTCTATTTTGGATGGGAAGGATGGAAACCCATGAGCAAACCACCTGCCAATGCCATGACAATAACTACTACCGCCAGGATGTGGAGCTTTTCGTTCCTCTATGAAAACGGCAAGGAAAGTACTGATCTGGTTGTTCCCGTGAACACCCCGGTTAAAATAAATCTTATTTCTGTTGATGTCATTCACAGCCTGTTCATTCCTGCCTACAGGATAAAATCAGATATTGTTCCCGGAAGAGAAAAGGTTATGTGGTTTATCCCTGAGAGAGAAGGGGATTTCGATCTCTATTGTGCTGAATACTGTGGTTTAAGGCACTCTTACATGAGATCAACCGTCAAAGTATTGTCGAAAGAAAAATTCACTGCATGGTACGGCGATACTGCTACTCTGGCGAAAGCAACAACCGGCTCAATAGCAGGTGATCAGGGACTGACAATAATGAAATTCCAGGGATGCATGGCCTGCCATTCTACAGATGGTACAAAAATAGTGGGGCCTACATATCTGAATCTGTTTGGAAGGCAGGAAGTCGTTAACAGAAATGGTACTGAAGTTACAATTACAGTCGACGAAGAATATATTAAGAGGTCAATTTTCGATCCAAATGCCGATATCGTCAAAGGATATCCGAAGGGATTGATGCAGAGCTATAAAGGCAAAATCAGTGATGCTGACATAGCAAAAATAATTGAATATCTTAAATCACTTAATGAAAAATAATTCCGGAACCAGATTAAGCGATTATCTGCAACTCAGTAAATTGACCATTATGCTGCCTGTAAGTCTCACCGGATTTACAGGATTTTTTATGTATTATCCTCATCTTTCTATAAACCTAATCCTCACCAGTTTAGGTATTCTGCTAATGGCTGTCTCCGCCTCAGCCCTTAACCAAGTTCAGGAAGCAGGACTTGACAATAAGATGAACCGGACACACCTTCGACCAATACCTGCCGGCCGTATTAAGATGACACATGGAGTAATCTTTTCTTTGTGTTGTTTTTTAAGCGGGAATATTCTACTTTTTTCAGGAGGCAACATTGAGGCTGTATTTATTGCATTATTCACTGTTCTGTGGTATAATGGTGTTTACACATACTCGAAGAGAATTACAGCCTTTGCTGTTGTTCCTGGGGCCCTGACCGGTGCATTACCACCACTCATAGGATGGGTTGCTGCCGGAGGAGGGATATGGGATAAACCCATTATTTTCCTCGAATTCCTGTTTTTTACCGGACAGATACCTCACTTCTGGCTGATGATACTAAAATACGGAGAGGAATATAAAAAAGCAGGAATTCCCACTCTGACAAATATCTTTACTACCCAACAGATCAACAGGCTCACCTTTACATGGGTTGTAATCTCCGTAATCGCCGCTGTTTTCCTTTGTTACTTTGAAGTTATCAGGACTGGAGCTGTTGTTGGAATTCTTCTGATCGCATCAGTATTTTTAATCTGGAAATTCTCAGGCCTGCTCAATTCCGGGGCTGATGGGAAACCCAATATAAAATATTCGATATTACTTGATTCGTACTTTTTGCTGATACTTCTATTACTGATAACCGACAAGATAATTGGGTGAAGAGTTAAATCAGAACTTATGATTCAGACTCTCATCCAGATATGGATGGTTTGACGGCAAGAGTTTTGCTTTACTGAGAGTAGTAGCGACTACCAGAGAGAATAATCCGGCATATCCAAGGAAAGTCCCAGCTGAAATCCAGCTGAATTTAAGTGCCCCGGTAGTACCTGGAATTACCTGTACAAAAAGATCGACATACTGACCAATGATCAGAAATATTATAACAATTGTAATCAGAGTCATATTTCTGCTGGTTTTAACAGGAAGAAGTAGCATAAACGGAATGAACCAGTTAAGACCTATTTCAAGGAAAAACAATGTTTTCCATCCTTCCTGCCACCTTACACTGTAATAGACTGTTTCTTCAGGGATATTGCCATACCAGATTATCATGAATTGTGCAAACCAGAAGTATCCCCATACTATTGATAACATAAATATATATCTGGCAAAATCATGAAGATGGTATTCATTAAAGAAAGGGAAATATCCCTTTTTGTAAAGAATGAAGACTATCAGCATAAGGACAGATACACCGTGTAAAAATGCCGCGACGAGATTTTTCAGAGCGAAAATTGTGCTGTACCATTTAACATCAACCGACATAATCCAATCAACTGCGGAAAGGGAGAAAGTAATTGCCAGAATAAAAATAAATATCTTCGAGTAAAGTTCGGTTTTGCCAAACAAACCCATTATGCCATCAATGTCTGCAGGATCTGCCTTGTCTTCCTGTAATGAAATCTGTCTTAATTTCCTGATAAACAATATCCAGAGCATAAAATAGAGTATCATCCTGGTAAAAAAGAATGGTATATTCAGGAAGACCGATTTATGCTGTATTAACGGGTCAAGGGCTACCACATCTTTATGAGTCCAATGGTAAAGATCATTCATGCCAAACCATAGCAAAAGAAAGAACAAAGCTGCAAAAGGTATATAAGACATCATTGCTTCAGAAACCCTTTTAAAAGCAGATGACCAACCTGATTGGGATATGCTCTGAATAACGAAAAAGAAAGCTCCTCCCATAGCAATAGAGAAGAAGTAATAGTTAACGATCAGGTAGTTTGCCCAGGTCGTCTTGTGGTCTGTAATAAGCCCGATGATGATCGTAACGGCTCCTATTAGTGCCAAAAGCAGGGTTATTATCTTAAAGTTTCTGGATACAGTTACTTGCTCCTTCATTATGTTTTTATTTTGGAGTTTTAATTGTCACAGTCCTATCCACCTGAAGTTTTCTGATATACAGAACCAGCATCCACCTGTCATCAGGCCTTATTTGTGATCCATGCGCTCCCATAGAACGAATACCCAGAGTTATAGTGTGATATATTTCTCCATCCCTTAGCTTTACGGCGTTTTCCCCTGCAATAGAAAGCGGTTTCAAGGGGTATAAGCCACTGGTGAACAGACGACCGTCTCCTTCTCCTGTATTTCCATGACATCCGATACAAAATGTTGTATAGATTAATTTGCCCCTGGTAAGAGATTCCGGAGTCAGAATAAACGGATTTACAAGTTCTTTACCTGCCTTTATCCTCGATTCAGGATCATTTGTGTATTCAAAAGGAATGAAATCACGTGGAATTGTCCCCGGAACCGGAACTCTCATTGTCATCCCATTTTCAAAGTTGGGATTTTTTGAGTAAGTCTCATAAGCCGTGGAATAAAACATATCAGGAAAGTAATCCCACCCCGGATTGTTCCTGTCGCGGTTACAGGCATAAAGGTTGGCTAAAAAGAAGACCAGCAAAATTCTTTTCAAAACTTTTTCCAGTGTATATTTATTCATCATGCCTGTACATTATCAAATTCTCTATCAATTATCTCCGTAGCCCCCAGTTCATTCATTATGTCGTCTGCCTTTCGGGCAACGGTCGCATCAGGGGAATTTGTGTCAACAACTATCACAAATTTATCATCAGTTGCTCTTAAGTCAAAGATTGTATTGTCTCTGCCGGGAAACAACTTTGACCTTACTGAAAAAAGAGCCAGGCTTGCAAGAGTTACAGTAAGAATCGTTACAACAATCGTTACGACAATGAATGACGGGAAGGAGTTGAACGGCTTGCCTCCGTACACGAGAGGCCAGTTAACCACAGAAGTAAAATATAAAAATCCAAGCGTTGCAACAATGCCGAATAAGCCGAAGAAATAAGCTGCAGTTGGTAGTCTGGATTTGCGTTTAAGCAAATGAAACACCTCATGAACCGGATATGGTGTGAAGACATCAAATATCTCTAATTTCTGCTCCTTTAACGTCCTGATAGTGGAAATAAACTTTCCCTCATCGTCGAAAATCCCTATTTTATAAGTTCTGGTCATAAAGTAGCTGCTTAGTCCTCCTTTTTAGTCCCGATATGTGCCACACTTTTAAGTTCGCTTATAGCCATCATGGGAATGTATCGCATGAAAAGCAATACACCCGTACCGAACAATCCTATTGTTCCGACAAAGACACCAATATCGATAATAGTAGGAGAATAAGATACCCAGTTTGAGGGCAGATAATCTTTACTCAATGATGTTATAACGATATTATATCTTTCCAGCCACATTCCAATATTAATAATGAGTGATATTGAAAGTAATCCTATCCAGTTTCTCCTGATCCTCCTGAACCAGAAAAGCTGGGGGATCAAGGCATTACAGACAATCATCCCCCAGAATTGCAAAGTGTAATCACCGGTAACCCTGTTTCTGAACATCGTGAACATATCATATTGATTGCCTGAGTACCACGATATAAAGAGCTCAGTTACATAGGCTGTTCCCATTATGAGTGAAATAAAAACAAGAATCCTGGCAATTGCATCCATATGGTTATCTGTGACATAGTCAGTCAGCTTATAAATCTTTCTTATAAGTACCATCAACGTCATAACCATTGCAAAGCCCGAGAATATTGCTCCTACAACAAAGAATGGAGGGAAGATGGTTGTGTGCCAGCCCGGTTCTACGCCAACGGCAAAATCTGTTGAAACTATTGAATGAACCGAAACCACAAGCACAGCAGCAATACCTCCCAGAATAAAACTAAGTGATTCAAATCTGATCCATTGGCGGCTGGAGCCAGTCCATCCCATGCTGAATAAACCATAGACAGCTTTTTTTATTTTTGAGGTCGTCTTGTCGCGTATTGTGCCCAGATCAGGCAACATTCCAAGATACCAGAACGAAGCTGATATAAGAAGATATGCGGTTATAGCTGAGAAATCCCAGAAGAGAGGAGAGTTGAAATTCACCCACAACGGGCCACGGGTATTCGGGTACGGAAAAATGTAAAAAGCGTCCCAGACCCTTCCCATGTGTAATGCAGGAAATAATGCAGCACACATAACAGCAAAAACAGTCATAGCTTCAGCTGCTCTGTTTATTGAAGTCCTCCACTTTTGCCTGAGTATAAGCAGAAAAATAGAAAATGCCGTCCCTGCGTGTCCGATACCTATCCACCATACAAAATTAACGATCTCCCATCCCCATGCTACGGAATTATTTACACCCCACGTTCCAATCCCTTTATATACTGTAATATAAATAGCATAAAAACCAAATACAGCTGCCACTGAGGAAATAAAGAAAGCAATAGACCACCATAGTCCGGGCTTCACTTCCATAGGGGAAGTTATCTCCTTCGTAATCTGACCGAGCGATTTGTTCCCTTCGATCAGCGGACCTCTGATTTTCCTGTTATACATTGTTTAGCTACTCAATATTTATGTTTTCAGTTTTCCATCATTCCGAACTTTCGTCAGATATCCCGTATTGGGCAATGTATGTAACTCTTCGAGCAAATGATAACACCGTGGATCGCTGAATAACCCGGCAACTTTGCTATCCTTGTCATTCAGGTTTCCAAAAACAATGGCTCCTGCAGGGCAAGCCTGCATGCAGGCTGTCTTGATTTCAAAATCCTTAAGCACCCGGTTTTCAAGCTTTGCCTGTAGCTTCTTTTCCTGGATCCTCTGAACACAGAAAGAACATTTCTCCACAACCCCTCTTTCTCTGACCGTCACATCAGGGTTTAAAACCATTTTACCAAGATCTGAAGCAGTGTTAAAATCAAATGCTTTATTGTTGGTATATCTGTACCAGTTAAATCTCCGTACTTTATAGGGACAGTTATTAATGCAATATTTTGTACCAAGACACCTGTTGTAGGTCATCTGGTTCAACCCTTCGCTGCTGTGGGTGGTTGCAGATACCGGGCAAACATTTTCACATGGTGCATTATCACAGTGCTGACATGCAAGCGGTTGGAAGTAAACTTTAGGATCATCAGGTATTTCTGAGTAGTACCTGTCAATTTTTATCCAGTGCATTATCCTCCTGCGAATGACCTGATCTTTCCCTACAACCGGAATATTATTCTCAGCCTGACAGGCAATGACACATGAGTTACATCCAACGCATGCGTTTAAATCTATCGAGAGGCCCCAGTGAAAACCATCATATTTTACTTCGGGGTAAAGGGTTTTATGTGTTGATTCAAACTCTTTATGAAACTCGTTACCCGATGACGGATCTTTCATGTATTCACTGAGAACTGTCTCTCTTACGATGGCTCTTCTTTCCATTGAAGAGTGAACCTGAGTCAGTGCCAGTTGGGTTTGTCTGTTAGTTTTTTCAAGTTTAGCGGCAGAGAATCCATAAACACGTGTTCCTCCTTTCATCCTGATGAATGGATACAGGTTCACCCCGACGTTTGTGCATACCGGGCCTGAATTTTTGTGGCCATAACCCAGAGCGATCGAAACAGTTCCTTCAGCCTGACCAGGCTGGATAAATGCAGGCAGGATCAATCCCTCCGAAAGTTTGATAAGATCACCTGTTTTAATTGCCATCTTTTCTGCATCACTACCCGAAATGGCGGCCACATTTTCCCAGCATTGCTTTAAAACAGGGTCAGGCAATTCCATCAGCCATGGGTTATTGGCGTGCATTCCGGTTCCCAGCGATACGCTCTCTGTTATTACCACTTCCATGCCTTCGGCAACTTGCTCATCTGACAAATTAAATGCATCTGATAAAGCTTCTTTATTAAACGATAAAGACCTGACCTGTTGCAAGGGTTGAATGTAAACTCCATTCCCCAGTGATTTGTTCCAGAATAATGCGAATTCAGAAGTATTTGAATGAGGAAAGTACTCCTTCTCCCAATGTCTTTTTATATAATCATGATAGGTGGTTTTGTTTCCCGACCACACCAATAATGAATCCTGAAATGAACGAGTGTTAAAAATCGGATTGATGCATGGCTGGCTTAATGAGAGTTGTCCGGGGATTATTTCATCATCATCCCACGATTCAAGATAATGATTGACAGGGCATTCAAATTTTGCCTTACCAACAGTATCATTCAGGGCTGCAGCCATATTCACAGTCAGTTCAGTGTTCTTTATTCCTGTTAAAAATTTAGTTGATTGAGGCCAGTCATAGAGAGGATTGACATTATACATCAGCAGAGCCTTTACCTTACCGGAATTCAAATCGTTCACTACCTCTTCCATTTCGCTATCGATACCTGAAGCAATATTGAGGTTATGTTCGAGATCTATACACTCAGTATAATTACCAAGCAGATAGTTTATTCCGTTTACAATAATCTGGATGTCAACATTGTTAGTTCCTGAAATAACAATAGACCTGCCTTTAGAGGCTATCAGATTCTCAGCAATTTCTGTAAGATCTTTCCCGAAAATGCGGCCCTTGATAGTGAAACTACCGGTTTTACCAGCTATAGCATTGTACAGATCAATAAGCAGCGCTTTTTCTTCAGAAGGCTTTATTTGCTTTCTGCTGTCAGCGTTTGCTCCTGTCAGTGTCATCCCCGATTCAAAATGGATATGGCGGAGCATGCTCTTTTCTCCATTATCGGGTTTTCTCCGTGAAACATAACCGGGAATAAAATGCACCGGGGCTAACCATGTACCAAGAAAGTCAGCATTAATTGAGACTATCAAAGAAGCTTTCCCAAAATGATAATCAGGGATCACAGCTTTCCTGAAACACTTCAGATTTGCTTCTAGAATAGCGGAATATGATATGGCATCATACTGTATCCATTTGAAGTTCTTATATCCACTTCCGAAATCATTAATTAATCTTATTGTTGAAGGTGATATAATGCTTGAAGTAAGCAAAACCACCTGGCCGCCCTGGGAGTTGATCCTATGAAGCTCAGTAATAATCTGTTCATCAATGGCTTCCCATGTTACCTTCTTATTAAGGATTGTCGGATATTTCAGCCGAGCATCATCATAAAGGCTCAGTACTGATGCCTGTACTCTTGCCGTTGTTCCTTCGCCATTAAAGGGAGACAATGAATTTCCTTCAATTTTTATCGGACGGCCATCCCTGGTTTTTACGAGGATGCCGGAATATTCGTGTCCGTCGTAAAATCCGGTTGCATAATATAATGATTTCCCCGGAGTAATTTCCGGAGGTTGAATAACATACGGTAGTGCCAACTGGACCGGTCGCCTGCAACTTGTAAGAATCGCAGCCGAACCGAAGCTGAATCCAAGAACTTTTAAGAAATCTCTCCTTGAAGTACCCCTTTTTACAAACTCCCCTTCAAACAAATCCAGTAACGGCTCAATAGTACTCGCATTGAGATTCTCATCCTGGTCAGTAACGATGCTCTTAATTTCCTTCAGATCCTTTCCATCCTTTTTCATAATTCAGCACCTTTCAAATATCCTGTAATTAATAATGGCATTTCATACATTCCCTGCCACCAACCATACTTACTGTAACACTATCAATGACACCTTTATTCATTTTTTCAGTCAGATCCCTGTATTGTGAATAAAACTGATTATCATGAAAATCGATTTTCCTGGTCCTGTGGCAGTTGATACACCATCCCATCGACAGATCCGACACCTGCCTTATCTGGTCCATCTCTTTCACATTGCCATGACATTCAGCACAATCTACTTTTCCTGCGCTAACATGTTGGGCATGACTGAAGAATACATGGTCGGGAAGATTATGGACCTTAATCCATTCAACAGGTTTTTGATTCTCGTAATGACTGATTATTTTGGATATCTCAAATGCACCCGACCTTGTTCCGTTTCGCACAATGAGATGGCAATTCATGCAAACATTTACCGGTGGTATTCCAGCTGATTTGCTGTATGGCGCCGAACTGTGGCAATAAAAGCAATCTGTTGCATTCTGTCCGGCATGAACTGCATGTGAAAATTTTATTGGCTGAGCCGGAGAATAATCCTGAGATCTCCCGATTTTAAGAGAATTTACCACAAGTGTATAGGTAATAAAAATACCCGTAAAGGTCAGGATGGTATAGTTTATCCACCTCTTTTTTACTATTTTGGTAATTATAAGATCTGTAATTGAAAAGAGAAGAAGGATAGAAGCGATAACGAATAAAATCAGATTTGTTACTACCGGCTTGTTTGGTTTAAGCCCTATATTAACAAACTTGTCCATATATGCTTTAACCAGGACCATGTCTTCAGGCGTAAGGTGAATTCCTTTATGTGCCTGGGTCATTTTCTTACCTATGGGTTTAAGCAACACCCTGCTTAAATCACGGGCGCTTTTATGAAGATATTTATCAGAGATCTCGAGGGCATCCGGATTCCAGTTCAGAGTGTCAGAAACCCGGGTATTATGACATCCTGTACAATTAACCGATTCATTTTTGAGGTAGGCCAGACCAAAGAAAAGTCTTTCTCCCCGTATTAATTCCTCCGCCTTGAAGTTTCTCTGTTTATAGATGATTGAATCGGGTAACTGTTGTTTAACAGTATCTTTTATCTCGCTTATCTTGCTTTTAGCTGAATCTTTTACCTGAACTTTAACTGTATCTGATGAATGAAGTTTAACAGGCTCTGCACCAGTAAGAATATCGCAGTGGCCTGAAGCAAATAAGAATATAAGGAATATGGGGAGTATATATTTAATTTTTCCGGCAGGAGAATATCTGTACATTGTAGTAATTTATCGAATATTTAATACTAAATCATCAGAATTAAATCTACTCTCCCCTGCAAAATCCAACAAGTTCAAAAATATAAAAATGATTTAGATAATCTAAGCTCCCAGCTGTTTTTCTTCCATTTAGGAAAAGAATTGTTCCGGGAATTATTTAAAGAAATTATATTTGACTTGATGTGAACTTAGACAGAAAAAATAACTAATATTCCTTATTGTACGGTTTTTAGATTTCGTCTTTATATCTTTGCAAAGTTATTACAATTTGTTTTGGCAATTTTCGTTTACTTTTTAGAATTAACCAGTTACCTATGAAAAAGATCTTTTCAGTAGTT